>Ga0115568_10001149_pt1 | contig 19213 bp, 17 predicted proteins | sample COGITO_mtgs_1204_FD_87296 | JGI IMG/M metagenome (GOLD analysis project Ga0115568, IMG submission 87296) | Pelagic marine microbial communities from North Sea - COGITO_mtgs_120426 | ecosystem: Environmental > Aquatic > Marine > Epipelagic | place: Germany:Helgoland, sampling site Kabeltonne...
ATTAACAATTAATCGGTATTTATTAACGAATAATAGGATTAGAATAGTTAGCGATTGTTTAATTACTACATTTAGTAAACTCATTTAAATTCAAAGGAAAGCAAGAGAGTATTCAATGGGAATGTTTGATTTTTTTACGCAAGAAATTGCGATCGATCTGGGCACTGCAAATACACTAATCATACACAATGATAAAGTAGTTGTTGACGAGCCTTCAATAGTAGCAATAGATCGAACGACCTCTAAAATAATTGGCATAGGTCGCAAAGCGCAGCAGATGCATGGTAAGACCCATGAAAACATTAAAACAATCAGGCCTTTAAAGGATGGTGTTATAGCAGATTTTCAAGCTGCTGAACACATGATTAGGGGAATGATAAAAATGATGAAACCTAATGCTCGATTTTTTAATCCGACCTTGAGAATGGTAATCTGTATTCCCTCTGGTATAACGGAAGTTGAAAAAAGAGCCGTTCGAGATAGTGCAGAACACGCTGGAGGTAAAGAAGTATACCTTATTCATGAACCGATGGCTGCGGCTATAGGAATAGGAATTGATGTAGAGGAGCCAATGGGCAACATGGTGATTGATATTGGTGGTGGTACATCGGAAATTGCTGTAATTGCATTGGGTGGAATTGTTTGTGATAAATCTATCCGTGTAGCGGGAGATGATTTCACGAGTGATATTGAAGAATACATGAGGCGTCAGCACAATATTCTTATCGGAGAAAGGACCGCGGAGCAAATCAAAATAGAGGTGGGTGCAGCTTTAACAGAATTAGAGAGTCAACCCGAAGATTATGCGGTAAGAGGTCGAGATTTGATGACTGGAATTCCAAAGGAAATATATGTAACCTACAAAGAAATTGCACTGGCGTTGGACAAGTCCATTTCTAAGATAGAAGAGGCAATTCTTTCCGCATTGGAAATGACGCCTCCCGAACTATCTGCTGACATCTATAAGACAGGAATTTATCTTGCTGGAGGTGGTTCAATGTTAAGAGGGCTGGATAAGCGAATTTCGATGAAAACGAAACTTCCTGTTCATATAGCGGAAGATCCGTTAAGAGCAGTGGCACGTGGAACGGGAATTGCGCTGAAAAACGTGGAGAAATTCCAGTTCCTGATTAAAGAATAAGTAATTTAAATATGAGGAAAAGAGATGCAAAACTTAATCGCACTCCTAAAACGGTATAGCACTTTCCTCTATTTTATCATTCTTCAAATACTTTGTTTTATTCTACTTATTTCCAACAATAATTTTCACAAAACAAAATATTGGAATTCATCAAACTCGGTAATTGGTTGGATTCAAGAAACACAAACTAATGTTACAGAGTACTTATATCTGCAACAAGAAAATACCAGGTTGTTAGACGAAAACAGTCGACTAAAAGAAATTGTATTTGGAAAACAAGACGTAACCAAAGGTGATTGGTTAAAGATGATTGATAAAGTGAGGCAGGTAAAATACGATTATTTACCAGCACGAGTCGTAGCCAACACGACACAATTCAAGAAGAACTATATAACACTAGATGTTGGTACTATTGATGGTGTCAACCCTGAAGAACTGCTTGGTGTCGTTGGGCCTGAAGGTGTTGTTGGCTTTACCAAGAGAGGCGGCAGTAAGCACTATACACAAGTAGTTTCACTTTTACATTCAAAGTTTATTTTAAGTGCAGTGCATGCTAAATCAGGTCAACAAGGAATACTTAAATGGGAAAGCGGTGATAACCGATTTACGGCAACAGTGCATGAATTCCCCAAATATCTTGATATTGAATTGGGTGATTTGATTGTAACAAGTGGCAATACTGGCCGATTTCCGAGAGGAGAATTAATTGGTGAGGTGTCCAATTTTGAGGAAATACCAGGAACTAATTTTTACAAGGTTAAAGTAAAATTAGCCACAGATTTCAATAGTCTTTATCACGTTTCTGTCATTAGAAATACAGAAATTCTTGAAATTCAATCTTTGGAACAAGTAGCTGAGCCAGATTTCAAACCAATACAATGAGAAATATATTAATTCATAGTTTGCGTTTTGTTTTTTTGGTGTTATTACAAACATTGGTCTTACACAATATTGATCTTGGAGACTATTCTCCATATTTCAATTCCTTTTTATATATCCTGTTTATTTTAATGTTGCCTTATGATATCCCAAGTTGGCTTATTTTAATATTGTCCTTTATGATAGGATTATGTGTGGATTTATTTCTAGGCACCATAGGAATGCATGCTTCTGCATGCGTATTATTAGCATTCTTGAGGCCTACAATCATGAAAATGCTTGCTAGTAGGGATGAGTACGAATTCAGAAATCAACCTAATATTTATATCATGGGCTTTTCGTGGTTCTTATATTATAGCTTTTTTGCTGCATTGGTACATCACTTATGGTTTTATATGATTGAAGATTTCAGGTTGATAGAGCTTCACATTATTTTTCTAAAGGCGCTGGGAAGTGCACTTTTTACAACGGTATTAATAATTGCCTCACAATATTTGATGTACAGAGCTAAAAAGGAAAATGGATAACGTTCAAAATAGAAAATTCGTCATTCTCACCATTTTCATTGTGATTGCAGTGATTTACATTTTCCGCTTGTTTTATATTCAAATTTTAGATGAAGAACATAAGAATTGGGCAATTACGGTGAGTCAACGAAGTCTCAGAATTTTACCTGATCGTGGGAATGTTTTTGATCGAAATGGCCTTGTTTTGGTGGGCAATGAGAAAAGTTACGATCTGTGTATTATTCCAACAAAATTCAAGCAGGAAGACTCTGTTCAGGTGTGTAAGCTATTGAACCTTTCATTTTCTGAATTACGAAACGTACTAGAGGTTAAAGGCATGGAACGTCTCGTTCCACAAAAAGCTATTTCAGGGATGTCAATTAATCAAATGGAAGACATGCAGCAGCAATTGGTGGAAAGTGAAGCATTTGTTTTTATCGAGTCTAACAAAAGAGTTTATCCACGGCCCATTGGTGCTCATATTTTGGGATTTACAGGCATCATTCAACGTCGACAATTAGATCGGGATACACTCAATTATTATAGGGAGCAAGATTTTGTTGGCAGGGCAGGTATCGAAAAAACCTATGAAGAGGAGCTAAGAGGCCTAATAGGATTTCGGCAAATATTGAAAGATAATAAAGGACAGGAAAAACAATTGGTAAAATACGATACAGCTATTGCTGGTAATAATATTACCCTTACTCTTGACGCTGAACTCCAAGCATATGGAGAGCGATTGATGGCAAACAAAATTGGTAGTATAGTAGCTATAGAACCTGCTACGGGTGAGATTTTAAGTATGGTAAGTGCGCCATCTTATGATCCTAATCTGTTTTCTGGTGATGGTTTGCGAAGAAATTACGATAGTATCTTCAATCCAAAAGACACGCTACAAACATCAAAAAATAAAGCAATCTATAACGATACATACCGTCCAGGATCAATTTTCAAATTGGTTCAAGCACTGGTTGCGATGCAGGCTGGATTGATAGATTCCACAACGGGCTTTTCGTGTACAAAAGTGCCAATGAATTGTCACAACCATCCGCATCCATCAAACGTGAAAATTGCGATACAGCATTCTTGCAATCCGTATTTTTATAATGTTTACAGGAGGCTTTTACTGCGGGGCGAACATAAAAGTCATTTTATTGATAGTCGCATAGGTTTGACAAAATGGGAAAGCGCGATAAAATCCTTTGGATTAGGAACACTTTTAAACACAGATATACCTGGAATTAAAACAGGAAATGTGCCGGATACGAATTATTACGACAATGAATTTCCTGCGAACAAGGCCTATGGAAAAAATAAATGGGCATTCAGTATGATTTACTCGAATGCAATAGGGGAGGGAGAAATTGGCGTTGCGCCCATTCAAATGGCAAATTTAGCAGCCATTATTGCTAATAAGGGGTGGTATTATACGCCTCATTTTGTAAAAGCGATAGGTAAAAATGGCGATAAAAAGCAGGAATACAAAACACGAAATTACACAGCGGTTGATGCCGCTTATTTTTCCCCTGTGATTACTGCAATGGAGGATGTTGTGCAGAATGGGACCGCCAGAAGAGCTCAAATTGATTCGGTAAAAGTATGTGGTAAAACAGGAACAGTTGAGAATAAGTCTTTTAATGATCATTCTGTTTTTATCGCTTTTGCACCGCGAGAGAATCCAAAAATTGCTATTGCTGTTTATGTAGAATTTGGTACTTGGGGTGGCACTTGGGCTGCTCCAATCGCTAGTTTAATGATGGAAAAATATTTAAGAGACACAGGCTATTTGGTTGGAGAGCGAAAAGAAAGGTCGATTCTCAAAGAAGAAAGAGCATTAAAGTCAGTAATACTAAATAAGCATGCGGTCATCCAATAGTATTCAAATTTTTCCAAAGCGAATTGATAACCCTTTACTTTTAATGTTTAGCGCTTTTGCATTACTAGGGTTATTAACTATTTATTCATCTGCTTATAGTGAAGAATTCCCATCCTTATTCTCAATGCAAAAAGAATATGGGAAACAAGCAATGTATATCGGGGTTTCTTTTGTTGTTGGTATATTGATACTTCTTCTGGAAGGTAAATTTTTCACCACTTATGCTTACCACATTTATGGTGCAATCGTGTTATTACTGATTTTGGTTTTATTCACTCCTGCTATAAAAGGTGCACATTCGTGGTTTAAAATTGGTGGATTTTCACTGCAACCTTCAGAGTTGGCAAAGTTTGCTACGGCGTTGGCATTTGCAAAGTTATTAAGCTCGCCAAATCGAAAATTGACAGATAATAAAACCAGGCTTTATGCGGTTGGCTTACTGGCATTACCGGGTTTATTAATTACGCTACAACCCGACCCAGGTACGGTATTGGTTTTCGTTTCCTTCTTGCTTGTAATGTATCGAGAAGGAATGTCTGGGATCATATTACTGTTGGGATTACTTATTGCAATTGTAGCAGTAATGAGTATATTCTTGAGAGATTCTGTTGCTTTTTTTGGATTGTTGCAGGGGCCTGGAATTCTAATTGGTTTCACGGCTTTAATATGTTTGGGTTCCGTTTTTATAATTAAGAAATTGGTGAGAAAACGATTTCGTAGAAAATTTTATTTTCAAACGGCTGTTGTTTTCGCTATTGTAGTTATTATTTCTGCCGGGACATTGGTAATGCACAAGAATGTATTTAACGATAGACATCGAGATAGATTTGATGTTATCCTTGGTTTGATAGATGATAAAACAGGAGTAGGTTATAATCAGGCACAAAGCATGGCTGCTATCGCGTCAGGTGGATTCACTGGAAAGGGTTATGGACATGCTACACTTTCTAATGATCAATTCAATCAAGTACCGGAACAAAGCACGGATTTTATATTTTGTGGATGGGGTGAAGAATGGGGGTTTATTGGAAGCGTAGTTTTTCTAGTTTTGTATGTAGCAATGATGGTTCGGATCATTATTATTGCCGAACGACAGAAATCTCAGTTTACGAGAATTTTTGGCTATTGTACTGCTTGCATTTTCTTTTTCCACTTTTTGATTAATATAGGAATGGTGATTGGTGTAGTTCCTGTCGTTGGAATACCATTGCCTTTTTTTAGTTACGGAGGGTCCTCAATAATAGGATTTTCGATCTTATTATTTATTTTGTTACGTTTGGATTCAGAGAGAATGGACGTCTTGCGTTAAAGACCATTTAAGTTTAGGCTATCAATGCTTTGTAAAGGATTGCTGGTGTTCCAAAAATCAATCATTACAAAATTTGGAATATGATTGTTATACGTCCAGCATGATCTTGCTCTAGGGAGCAAATAACTGACAGCATTGATAATGGCTGCATCACCTTGTTGTGGCGTAATGTCAGTAATAAAATGATTTAAGGTGAATAGGCTGCCTTCAGTGTGATTACCCCTAAATTTCTCACAATCGAATGTACTTGAATTTTGATGGTCGTAATCGGTATCGTAGATGAAATTATACATGTCATGTATTTTAGGATAGGGGTCAGTATCAGTACCGTCATCCATGAAAATGACCAAGCGTTTATTTTCATTAATTAGGGTTTGCAGTGTTGGCCACGGTGAAGAAAAGTCTTGTTCGTGCATGTACGAATCCATATCAGCATTTATGAATGCGTTCATGATTTCCGATGGAGGTGCATCGCCTTCAATCGTAATTGGAATGACTTCCTTTGGATTGGCTTCATAAAAAGCTTTGATTTCCATTAGAACACTTTCGAATGTTTCACATCCCAATGTAGGATCTCCATGATAAACGTATAAATTATCGGGTGCACCAGAGCAAAATAGCCACGCTGTTGAACTGCCTGTAGTATTGTATACTTTAATGCCTATACCTCTGACGCCAGCATTAAGTTGTGCAGTAATGTCTCCGTCTTGATTAGCTGCTAAACTACTAAAGTCCGTTAGGTCTGCATGTGCATTGTGGGTCATCAAAAAAGAGACCTCATTAAATTTTTTGTTACACAATTCGGGATGTAAATTGCAGGTGTCTGAACCGGTTTGATTTGCCGTTCCAGAATCACATACAGTGCTTGACTCAGGTTCTTCCTTTTTACACTGAGTAACACAAATACCTAGAGCAATGATACAGAAAACGATAACTTTCATTAAAAGCGATTTTGATAAAGATACAAATTGCGAAATTATTTCTTATCGTATACGCTAATTGTAAATGCATGTATGTTTTTACTATCCGCTTCATTCATTTTTACTGAGGTCAAATTCCATTGATCTTCATCAAATTCAGGAAAAAATGTATCTCCATCGAAAGACTCGTGTACATGGGTTAAATACATTCGATCAATTAAATTATTTTCTAATGCCAGTTGATATATTTGTCCGCCACCAATGATAAAGGGCTCTTCATCACCTGCCGTTATTGCATGGTCAATAGCCTCTTGAAGAGAATGGAATATTAAGCAATTGTCCGCACTAAAATTTTTGTTTCGCGTAACAATAATATTAGTTCGATTTACCAACGGCCGGTATTTTTCTGGTATCGATTCATAATTTTTTCTGCCCATAATAACATGGTGTCCAGTTGTAGTGGTGCGAAAGAAATTCATATCACCAGGAAGGTGCCATATAAGGTCATTATTACGGCCAATTACTTCATTTTCTGCTACAGCCGCAATCAGGCTTACTCGACTATTATTCATTATATAGAAACTGCTGCTTTAATGTGAGAGTGTGGATCGTAGTCTACTAAATTGAAATCGGTATAAGTGAAGTCCAAAATTGACTTAACATTTGGATTGATAATCATTTTTGGTAGTGTTTTTGGCGTCCTGGTAAGTTGTAATTCTGCTTGTTCAATATGATTGTTGTATAAATGAACATCACCAAAAGTATGTACGAAATCTCCGGGTTCCAAATTACAAACTTGGGCAACCATCAGGGTAAGTAATGCATAGCTTGCGATATTAAAGGGGACACCCAGAAAAGTATCGGCTGACCTTTGATAGAGTTGACAGCTTAATTTTCCCTTACTAACATAAAACTGAAAAAATGCGTGGCAAGGAGGTAATGCAGCTTTTCCATTGGCAACGTTTTCAGAAAAGCTAATAGATGTGTCGGGTAACACGCTTGGATTCCAAGCTGAAATGATAATTCTTCGGCTATTCGGATTGTTGTTGATGGATTCGATCGCGAGCTTTAACTGGTCAATGCCTTCGGAATTCCAGTTGCGCCATTGATGGCCATAAACCGGACCTAAGTCTCCTTTTTCATCTGCCCATCCATCCCAAATTTTCACGCCATTTTCTTGGAGGTAAGCAATGTTTGTATCGCCTTTTATGAACCAAAGCAATTCATGAACGATTGATTTTAAATGTAATTTTTTTGTGGTAAGCATGGGGAAACCTTCAGATAGATCAAACCTCATTTGGTGACCGAACAGACTTCTTGTTCCAGTGCCGGTTCTATCTCCTTTTTGTTCTCCATTTTGAAGAACATGACTTAATAAATCTAGATACTGCTGCATACTTTGGTTAAAAAATTACTTCAATCAAAAGTAAGTTTAATTGTTGGGGGAAGTTTCGAAAGGTGGAAAAATTGAGTAGGAAGTTAATAAAAGATACGCACCAACAAATCGTTGAAAGTAAATTAGAATTAGATGATCATACCGACTACTACCATGGTAAGCAAGCAAGCAATGGTTCCACCAATTAATGCCCTAAAACCAAGGGAAGAGAGCAGACCCTTTCGACTTGGAACAAGCGCACCAATTCCACCGATTTGAATACCAATGGAGGCAAAATTAGCAAACCCGCAAAGCATGTAGGTTGCCATTATGGTTGATCGTTCTGAAATAGCCGATGCATTTTTCATGTCACCTAGACTTTTATAAGCAACGAATTCGTTCAAAATGGTTTTGGTTCCTAACAATTCTCCAAGGGCCCACATATCTGCAGATTCAACACCTAAAACCCACATGATTGGACCGCATAAGTAACCTAGAATCATTTCAAATGATAAGGCATCATATGACGTGTTTTCAGCAATAAAGCCATTTAAGTCACCAATAGAACCTGCTTTTCCAAGAATAAAATTAGCCATCGCCATCAACGAAAGAAAAACAATCAGCATTGCTCCAACATTAACTGCTAGTTTTAAACCGTCTGAAGTTCCGTTTGAAATTGCTTCCAAAGCATTGGTTCCGATTTTCTCCTTTGAAATGCGAAGATCTTGATTCACCGCTTCTGTCTCAGGGATGAGCATCTTGGCTGCTACGATTGCCGCAGGTGCAGAGATGATGGAAGCCGTAAGTAAATGTTTGGCATAAAATATTTCTTGAGCGGGATCTCCATTCCCTAAAAATCCAATATATGCTGCTAAAACTCCGCCGGCTATGGTGGCCATACCACCCGTCATCAGGCACATCATTTCTGATTTTGTCATACCCAATAAATACGGCCGAACCAGTAGAGGAGATTCTGTTTGCCCCAAAAATACATTTCCAGCGGCAGCAAGACTTTCAGCTCCAGAAAGCTTCATGAATTTCTTCATCACCCACGCAAATGCAAATACAATTTTTTGCAAAATACCCCAATAATAAAACAGACTCATTAACGCAGAAAAGAAAATAATCGTAGGTAAAATAACAACGGCAAAGGTCATTAATGGTGATTGCACTTCTTGAGGGTCAGACCCGAATTGTCCAAACACAAAATTTACACCAACTCTTGCGAAGTCAATTACTTTAGTAAAAAACCCTGCAATATTTTCAAATACAAGATCAACATAAGGAACCTTCAAAACCAAAACAGCTATGAGAAGTTGTAGAACAACACCTTTCATTACAAGATTCCAATTAATGGATTTCTTGTTCGCTGAGCATAAATAGGCTACAAGTAATAAAAAGGCTAAGCCCAGTAATCCTCTTAATATGGTTGTGAAAGAAATAAAACTCGCAACTGGAACGCTGGTATAACTCAAATGATAAACTTTGGATTCGTCTTGCAGATGCAATTCATTATCCGTCAAGCTTAGAATGCGATAAGTAGTTCTTTTGCCATGCGGAACATAATTTCCATTTTCATCAAGGTTGCCCATTTTAAGGCCAGCGCTGTCATGTAATGAAATAGAGGATTCACCGTTACTATTAAAATGAGTGCTGATACTATTGGCATGTTTCTGCTGCGGAAACTGATCCATTAATAAAATGGAATCATTTTGAATAGTCCATTGTCCAAAGCTGGTGTCATTCACAGCTAATGAACGATGAAAATACTGCTGACCAGAACCATTATTTTTAGAAAACATCCAAACTACCGGTTGCTCTTCTTTGGATACTTGTTGGTGTTGGTTATCTACAGACGTCCAACTTTCCATTACCCATGTGCGCTGAATTTTTGAATCTATACTGGGTTGTTCAACACAAGAGCTCAGGCTTATTGCCAAAAGTGCTAAAACTAAGTATTTGCTTAGTTGATCCATTATTGGGACTTCCTTCTGTCGATCTCATCTCTAATTCTTGAAGCATTTTCATAGTCTTCATTAGCGATTGCTTCTTTCAGTTGGCTTTCTAAATCAGCCAAACTAATAGATTCTATATTTTCTTTACTTGTAACCAATTCTTCCATTGAAACATCGCTCTCTGCAAGGTCTTCGTTTTCTTGGTCTTCTACCACAACACCTGCAGTACCTAGAATAAATTCAAACGTGTAAATAGGACAATTAAAACGAACAGCCAGTGCAATTGCATCTGAAGTACGAGAGTCTATTTTAACTTCTCTCCCATTTTGAAGACACATGATTTTGGCGTAAAAAATTCCTTCAACCAAGTTGTAAATGATTACCTCTGTGACCTCAATTTCAAATTCTTTGGCAAAGCTTTTGAATAGATCATGAGTAAGCGGCCTACTTGGTTGCATACTTTCCAGCTCAATCGCAATTGCTTGCGCCTCAAATCCACCAATGATTATTGGTAATCTTCTTTGTCCTTCCGTTTCGCACAGCACCAAGGCGTAGGCTCCAGATTGGGTTTGACTATAAGATAAACCCACTATATCCAACTGAATCTTTTCCATCAGAATAAAAACAAGTTGGGAAGCCTAAAGCTTCCCAACTAATCTCTACGAAAATAACATTTAATTAGTGAACCTCAAAAGAGGTTGGTAATTTAATTATTGGAAGCCTTAAACTTTTTAATAGCTTCAGTTAATTTTGGAAGTACTTCGAAAGCATCACCAATAATTCCATAATCTGCAGCTTTGAAAAAGGGAGCTTCAGGGTCTGTATTGATTACAACAATGGTTTTTGATCCGTTTACTCCTGCAAGATGTTGTATGGCACCAGAAATACCCGCGGCGATATACAAATTTGGTCTGATTGCTATCCCCGTTTGACCAACATGTTCGTGATGAGGTCTCCAGCCAATATCTGCTACTGGCCTTGAACATGCTGTCGTCGCACCTAAGGAATTGGCAAGGTCTTCAACAATACCCCAGTTTTCAGGACCTTTTAATCCTCTACCTGCAGAAACAACGAGTTCTGCTTCTGGTAACGGAGCTACACTGCCTTCTTGCAATTTCCTTTCCTTAACAGTGATTCCACCCGTATTTACATCAGGAGAAAATTCCACTACTTCCGCAGTAGATTCTTCCGAATTAACGGGTAATGAATTAGGAGTATAAGCGATTACTTTTTTGGCTGTATTTACAGCAACATGCGCAAATGCTTTTCCTGAAAATACATTTGTCTTTACAACAAAACCATTATTGGATGTATCAGGAATGTCTACTGCACTTGAAACATGACCAGCACCTAATCTAGCTGCCACACGAGGACCAATTGCTTTTCCTGTTGGATCTTGAGCTAAAACGATCGTTTCAGCGTTTGTATCATCAACTGCAGCGGCAATCAATTTAGTTAATTGTTGGTCATTTACTTCATTGATACTTCTGCAAACAAGGACCTTTGCGGCGCCATATTTGCCCATCGCTGCTAAATCTTCAGTTGAAGCACTGCCAAATGTAATCACAGTCGTGTCTCCAATCCTTTTACCATATGATATTGCTTCCAAGCCGGCCTTAACTGCCTTGCCATTTTTGGATTCTACAAATACTAATACTGACATAACTTAAATAACTTTTGCTTCGGTGTGTAATAAATGGATTAGTTCTTCTGCATTTTCTGCATCTACGTATTTACAAGCGGCTTTGGAGTCAGGCATCGAGTACGACACCACGCTAGTAAGCTCTTCAGAGGCTACAGGCTCAATTACCTGGAGGGGTTTGGTTCTTGCAGCCATGATCCCTCTCATATTTGGTATCCGTTGCTCGGACATGCCTTTGGCTGCTGACAGAACAAAGGGTGTACTTACTTCCACGATTTCAACACCACCTGAAACATCTCTTTCTAATGTCGCCGTATTTTCTTGCAAGTCTAGTTTAGTCGCGAGTGATACAAATGGTTGATCCAATATTTCTGCAATCATTGCACCGACTTGAGCACCATTGTAATTGATGGTTTCTTTCCCAGTCATAACAATGTCGTATCCATGGATTTTCGCATAAGATGCAATTTGATTCGCTACATAATAAGCGTCTTTTGGCACCGCATCTATGCGAACGGCGTCAGTTGCTCCAATAGCCAGTGCTTTTCTAATCGTAGGGTCATCGCTATTGGTTCCAACGGTTATGGTTGTTACAGTTCCTCCATTAGCCTCAGTTAGCTCCAATGCTCTCACTAAAGCGTACCATTCATCATAGGGGTTAACGATAAACTGGACACCATTTTCATCAAATTTGGTATTTCCATCAGTAAAAGCAATTTTTGCTGTGGTGTCAGGTGCCTTACTGATACAAACTAATAATTTCATTCTTTTCGTTTAGGATTTAAACTCAGTCGAACTCGACTAGTTGCATTTTTTTACGTGAACAAAGCTAAAAAAAAAAGCAATTCAAGGGTAGAATATTCTGTTTTATAAGCTGTGTACGCACAACAATTTAGAGAAATCATTTTGTGTGAAAATTAAACTTCAATTTTGATAGTAGTTTTACTATTTTTGTCGAGCGAAATAAAATTGTACTAATTTCGATTCACAGGAAATTGACAAGATGAGAGAATTACAATTCAGACAAGCCCTAAATGAGGCCATGAATGAAGAAATGAGAAGAGACGAAAATGTCTTTTTAATGGGCGAAGAAGTAGCCGAATATAACGGTGCGTATAAAGTTTCTCAAGGTATGCTTGATGAATTTGGACCTGAACGTGTAATTGATACACCAATAGCGGAACTTGGGTTTGCCGGGATTGGTGTAGGCGCAGCTATGAATGGATTACGTCCCATTGTGGAATTTATGACTTGGAATTTTGCCATTCTGGCGGCAGATCAAATTATTAATAGTGCCGCAAAAATGTTGCAAATGAGTGGTGGTCAATACAATGTGCCCATTGTTTTTCGAGGAGGAAATGGATCTGCAGGACAGCTTGCTGCTACGCACTCACAGAGTTTTGAGGCGTTTTATGCAAATATACCTGGTTTAAAAGTGATTTCTCCTTCCAATCCTTATGACGCGAAAGGTTTACTTAAAGCAGCTATACGCGATGACGACCCTATTGTTTTCCTAGAGTCAGAGCGAATGTACGGTGATAAAGGTGGAGTGCCTGAAGGAGAGTATTTGTTACCAATCGGCGTTGCCGATGTGAAGAGAAAAGGTTCAGATGTTACCATTGTTTCTTTTAACAAGATGATGAAAGAGGCATTAGGTGCTGCTGAAGAATTGAGTAAGGAAGGAATCTCTGCAGAGGTCATTGACCTCAGAACAATACGACCACTTGATCATGAAACGATAGTTGAATCGGTGAAAAAGACAGGTAGAATTGTAGTTGTAGAAGAAACCTGGCCGTTCTGCGGTGTTGCTTCGGAGATAGCATACAATGTTCAAAAATATGCGTTTGATTATTTAGATGCTCCTGTAAAGAGAGTTTCTCAGGCCGATACGCCGTTGGCTTTTGCTAAGCCATTAATTGAAGCGAGCTTGCCGAATGTAGGTCGGGTAATAGAAGCTTGTAAGGCGGTTCTATACAAATAATCTAGTCTGTTTAGGACTTACAAATCTTATGAATAGACCACATATCCAGAGCTATTAAATAGCCACTTTCGTGTGGGTATTCTTTTCAAGGTCTATAATAATTTGTTTTATCAATGGGAATCTTCTACTTTTGCCCACCTAAATTTTAAGAACAATTAGATGGAATCGATGATAATTTACATGCCAATAGCAGCTGCCTTGATTGGGTTAGTATACATGTTGGTGAAAAAGTCTTGGGTTATGAAACAAGACGCTGGTGATGGGAAAATGAAAGAAATTTCAGATCATATTTACCAAGGCGCCTTGGCGTTTTTACGAGCTGAGTACAGACTATTACTCATTTTTGTCCTTATTGTAAGTGTTTTGCTTGCAGTAGTTTCTGTATTCGTGCCAACAACACACTGGTTGATTGTAATTGCATTTATTTTTGGTGCTTTATTCTCAGCATTCGCTGGTAATATTGGGATGAAAATCGCGACAAAAACCAATGTTAGAACGACACAGGCAGCAAGGACAAGCTTGCCAAAAGCATTAAAAATCTCCTTTGGAGGGGGTGCAGTGATGGGGTTAGGTGTTGCTGGTTTGGCAGTTCTTGGCTTAACTGCTTTTTTCATTGTTTTCTATCAATTTTTCATGGACGGAACCTGGGATACTGTTGAGAACATGACCATTGTCTTAGAAACGTTGGCTGGGTTTTCATTAGGTGCAGAGTCAATTGCTTTGTTTGCTAGAGTAGGTGGAGGAATCTATACGAAAGCTGCAGACGTTGGTGCTGATTTGGTAGGTAAAGTAGAAGCTGGAATTCCAGAAGATGATCCAAGAAACCCTGCTACCATTGCGGATAATGTAGGTGATAATGTAGGTGATGTCGCTGGTATGGGAGCCGATTTATTTGGTTCTTATGTTGCGACGGTATTAGCGGCCATGGTTCTAGGTAACTATGTGATTAGAGATATGGGCGGTGACATTGTATCCAGTGGATTTGGTGGAATTGGGCCGGTTCTTTTACCCATGGCTATAGCCGGTGTAGGAATTATCATTTCTATGATTGGTACAATGATCGTAAAGATTAAAAGTAACGAAGCAAAAGAAAAGCAAGTTATGGGTGCCTTAAATGTAGGAAATTGGGTTTCTATCGCCCTTGTGGCCATTTCATGTTATGTCCTTGTTATGTGGATGCTTCCTGAGACCATGAAAATGAAATTTTTCGGTGAGGCAGGAGACGGTCTAAGAGACATATCTGCTATGCGGGTTTTTGGAGCAACCATTATTGGTCTTATTGTAGGCGCAGTTATTTCATCAGTAACTGAGTATTACACAGGATTAGGTAAAAAGCCCATTTTAAAAATAGTTCAACAGTCTAGTACAGGAGCAGGAACGAACATCATTGCAGGTTTGGCAACAGGTATGATTTCCACTTTTCCAACTGTATTGCTTTTTGCTGGTGCGATCTGGGGTTCTTATGCATTAGCAGGATTTTATGGAGTCGCTTTGGCTGCTTCTGCTATGATGGCTACAACAGCTATGCAATTGGCAATTGATGCTTTTGGACCAATTGCTGACAATGCTGGCGGTATTGCTGAAATGAGTGAGCAAGAACCAATCGTTAGAGAACGAACGGACATTCTTGATTCTGTGGGTAATACTACAGCGGCTACTGGTAAGGGTTTTGCAATTGCATCAGCTGCATTGACTTCTCTAGCGCTTTTTGCGGCCTATGTAACGTTTACTGGAATTGATGGAATCAATATCTTCAAGGCACCTGTTTTGGCGATGTTGTTCGTAGGTGGTATGGTGCCGGTTGTATTCTCAGCATTAGCTATGAATGCAGTGGGTAAGGCCGCGATGGAAATGGTTAAAGAGGTTAGACGTCAATTTAAGTCTATACCTGGCATCATGGAAGGCACAGGTAAACCTGAATACGACAAATGTGTCGACATTTCAACTAAGGCTTCTTTAAGACAAATGATGTTGCCGGGTGTCCTCACAATTGGATTTCCACTTGTGATTGCATTTCTTCCTTTAGCATTTGGAATGGACAATATGATTGTAGCCGAAATGCTAGGTGGTTATATGGCCGGTGTTACGGTTTCTGGTGTCCTTTGGGCAATCTTTCAAAATAACGCTGGTGGTGCATGGGATAATGCAAAGAAATCTTTTGAAGCAGGCGTTGAAATTGATGGAGAAATGACTTACAAAGGTTCCGATGCTCACAAAGCGGCGGTTACTGGTGATACAGTTGGAGATCCTTTTAAAGACACATCAGGACCTTCTATGAACATTCTAATTAAGCTAACCTGTTTGATTGGGCTTGTTGTTGCACCTATCTTAGGTGGTGGACATATGCAGAATACCAATGGAGACGGTGTCGAGCAACACGTATGTGCTCCTGGATGTGAAAAGCCATGTTGTGCTGGTGAAGAAAGCACTTGTAAACCGGGATGCACAAAAGCATGTTGCATGACCAAAGAAAAAACATGCAAGCCTGGTTGTACAAAAGCTTGTTGTGCGGATTCTACAAAGAACATTGAAAAAATGGTTTTGAAGTTCAAAATGGATTCGACTGAACTGAGAGTAGAATCGGTAAATGGCGAGGTGACTTGGTCTCCAGCTAAGCCAGATTCTATTTCGGACGAAGTGAAAGCTGAGCTTGATGCCGCTGGTATAAAGTATTAACAATATTGTTATTAATGGATTAAAAATGCTACCCCTCGGGGTGGCATTTTTGTTTTTAGAACATTGTTTGTTTGAAGTTGTTTAGATTAGTGTATTGGTAATACAGAGTAAATGAATCGCGTCAAAAGTTTTAGAATTATAACAATTACATTATTGGTCTTGGCAACCGTTTTATATTTGGTTTATGCCTATTTATTTCCTAATCCTAGTCTTGAAATGCAAGCACACGACAATAGCGGATTGCAAGCGGATACAATTGTTGGTGTTTCTGGCCAATCTATTAGCGATATGACAGGAATGCATGGAAGTTATGTTTCGGTAGCTGACTCTAGTGAACTTTTTTTTGTAAATGGCAGCAGTTCAGGAACAACAGGCAAATTCAAAGATTTTAAGGTTACTATATCTACTGATGGGCCTTTGGAAAGCGTTCAAATTGAAGCTGTAATAGAATCTAAATCAGTTTATACCTTTAATGAGATTAGAGATAGTCATCTTCAGGATGAAGACTTCTTTAATACAAAGAATTTCCCGATGATTTCATTTCAATCAACGAAAATTGAACAAACAGACACAGCTTACTTAGCAATGGGCAGCATGCAGTTTTTAGGAGTAGAAAATGAAATAGTGTTGCCCTTTAAATACCTAGGAAGTGCTATCTATCCTGAAGGCAATGTTTATCATGTCCTTGAAGGAGGATTTATTTTTAACCCTGGAGATTATGGAATGGATGTTGGGCTTACTATCGCTGATGTCTCTGAAGTGAAGTTTCACTTGGAAGTGGAAGAACTAAAATAATCCGTTAATTTCTGCATCAATACCTTGAATTATCTTCCCAAGATCTTCGGCATCTGATTTAAAGTTGTTTTCGTCAACGTCAATAATCATCAACTTGCCTTTGTCGTAGGTTGAAATCCACGCCTCATAGCGCTCATTTAATCGCTTTAAATAATCAATTCGAATACTTTCTTCATATTCACGGCCACGGTCAGAAATATGACTGACCAATGTCGGAATGCTTGCACGCAAATAGATGAGTAAATCCGGTGCGGAAATGAAGGACTCCATCAGATTGAACAAGGAGAAATAATTTTCAAAATCTCGGGTAGTCATTAATCCCATCGAGTGAAGGTTTGGCGCAAAAATATATGCGTCTTCATAAATGGTTCTGTCTTGGATAACCGTGTTTTGATTTTCCTTGATTTCTTGAATTTGAGTGAAGCGACTATTCAAGTAATAAATCTGCAAGTTGAACGACCAACGTTGCATGTCATTATAGAAGTCATTGAGATAAGGATTCTGTTCAACATCCTCAAAATGAGTGTCCCAACCATAATGCTTACTAAGAAGCGTGGTAAGTGTTGTTTTTCCAGAACCAATATTTCCTGCTATCGCAATGTGCATTTCAAGATTTTTTCAGAATGTCTAAAGTACACATTTTGCGTTGATATGAAAACCGTTTGAAGTATTTAAAGCATTAAAAGATTTCAACATGTTCTACAAGACTTATTCGATTGTTTTATATCTAAAAATAATACCGGATTTTAAAATATAAAGCAGGTCATTTTTTAGGGTAATGGCACCGAAGTCTTTGATGGGAAGCGGAAATTTATTTTCTTGAAAAGAAAGCATGTTGTAGAAACCAATGGAATCGTTTTTGAATGAAACGATGTGATTGTTATACAATTCAAAATCAGCTAGGTTCTTTAAATGAATGGTGTTGTAGTACGTTCCGAAAAGGTCAAAAACATGAATACCAGATTTGGGATTATTAATGTATACTTTGTTTTGGTATTCTTTGATCTGTAACACATCCAGCGTATCTAAACCTATTAATTGCAGCAAATTTCCGCTTCTTTGTTCAATTTGTAGCTGGTGACTAATAAGTAGTAATTCAAAATTGGATTGGTCGTAAAGCCAAATTTTGTTATTGTTAAAACTAGATGCAATTCTCGTTACTTGTTGCCAATCGAGTTGCTCTAAGGCAATGGATTGATTGAGTTGGGCACTTAACGTATTATCGGTAACGATAATCTGATTTGAATTTTTATAAAACAGGAGTGGTCTCAGTGCGATTGATACTTCAAGCTGATCAATTTCGCCTAATAATTTATTGCTGAAATAAAACAACGAATCACCCGACGAATTGTATTTAACGATGTAGTCAGTTCCCACACCATACATGAAACCCATTTTATCCACGACAATATTATCTCCTACAACAGGAATTGAATCCAAAAAAACAAATTGTTGTGCATGAACTTGCCTGCCAACATGCAGGCTGGTCAATAAACTAATAAACACATATAAACGAGTTGAGCTCATCAATTAATTCTCTGTTGTTAGCTAATCGAGGCACTTTATTTTGTCCGCCAAGTTTACCTTTGCTTTTTAACCACTCATAAAACGTGCCTTTTGGCAATATTCGTATTACTGGTGCACGCATTATTAAATCATTCACCCGTTTCGCCTCGTAATCCGAATTGCGTTTCTTTAGTTCTTCATCGAACTTTTGTATAAAGTAAGTTAAATTTTCTGGCTCTTTTTCGAATTCAACGAGCCATTCATGGCCTCCAGTTTGATTTCCCTGCATATAAATTGGTGCGCCCGTGTATTCTTTTAATGCTGATTTCGTGCTAAGACAAGCAGCATTAAAAGCCTTGTTAACATTGTCTTCTATTACTTCCTCGCCAAATGAATTAATAAACTGATTCGTACGTCCAGTAACTCTAATTCTAAATGGGTATCGGCTGGTAAATTGAATCGTGTCGCCGAGAATATATCTCCATAGCCCTCCATTAGTTGAGATTACAAGGGCATAATTAACACCTAGTTCGATTTCGTTAAGGGTTACAGTGGGCTTTTCTGTGTTGTGGAATTCACTCATGGGAATAAATTCATAAAAGACACCATAGTCCAACATGAGAAGCATGTCATTTGCTCCCGTTCTATCTTG
>Ga0115568_10001158_pt1 | contig 19144 bp, 8 predicted proteins | sample COGITO_mtgs_1204_FD_87296 | JGI IMG/M metagenome (GOLD analysis project Ga0115568, IMG submission 87296) | Pelagic marine microbial communities from North Sea - COGITO_mtgs_120426 | ecosystem: Environmental > Aquatic > Marine > Epipelagic | place: Germany:Helgoland, sampling site Kabeltonne...
AGCAGGTCCAATATCGGTTGTGTTAACTGAACCGGCTATCATAGACACAACAGACTCTGGAATAGTAGATATTGTTTGTAATGGAGATAACGATGGAGAGGCATTCATTACAGTTGCTGGAGGAAATGGTGAGTATACCTACTTTTGGGGCCCATCTTCGTTACCCGATAATGACACGGTGACAGGATTATCTGGAGGACCGCTATGGGTATATGTGGAAGATTCTTCGGGTTGCTTAATGGATACCATATTTATGAATGTTGCAGAGCCAACAGCAGTTACAGCGACGTCTAGTTCTGTTTCTGCAACCTGTCTTTTGGATAATGGAACGGCTACAATAAATCCAACAGGTGGAACACCTACATATACATTCCAATGGGATGCCGGAACTGCACCTCCTGCACCTGGTCAAACAACTCAAACTGCTGTGAATCTTCCTGCTGGATCGTACGACGTAGAGGTAACCGATTTTGCAGGTTGTGTTGATACATTCAATGTGGCAGTTAGTAATATTACTGCGCCATCTATTGTTATAGACTCTATTACTGACGTTTCTTGTTTTGGAGGCTCGGTTGGAGAAATTTTCACTACCATTTCTGGAGGATCCATTCCTTATGATATCGTTTGGACACCCGGTGGAGGGGCAACAGAAGATACATTAGGATTAGTTACAGGAGTATATCAGATTTCTGTTACTGATGGTGATGGTTGTATAGTTATTGCTGATACTACAGTTGCTACACCAGCGCTCATTGTTGGAACAACTGTTGGAACGGACCCATTGTGTAATGGAGAATCTACAGGGACTGCAACGGTTTCGCTTACAGGGGGATCGGGTGGTTATGATATAGAATGGTTTGATACAACGGGAACATCGATTGGTCAAACTACCACAACAGCGGTGAATTTACCAGCAGGTTGTTACTACGTTGTAATATCTGATACGGCTGCACCTTTGTGCGGAGCAATATCTGATACAGTTTGCCTAGAAGACCCTGCAGTAATTAGTTTTACAACATTAAGTTCGGACATATCTTGCTTTGGCACTTGTGACGGAGAAGTGGCTTGGACTGCATCTGGTGGAGTCGGAGACATTACTTCTGAATTATTTTTAATTGGGACTCCTGATGTTTTACAAGCGGATAGTGCAACACTTTGCGCTGGCGATTATTTCCTCGTGCATACAGATACCAACTTATGTGCTCAAAATTCGGATACCGTTACAGTAGCTGAACCTACATTGATAGTGGGTACAACAACTGGTACAGATCCATTGTGTAATGGTGACTCAACTGGAACTACGGACGTTGCCATTGTAGGTGGATCAGGCGGATATGATATTGAATGGTTCGATACCACAGGAGTATCAATAGGACAACTCACATCAGGAGCCTCGAATTTACCTGCCGGGTGTTATTACGCTGTAATTACTGATGCGTCAGCCGCTGGATGTGTTGTCAACTCAGACACTATTTGCTTAGAAGACCCGCTGCCAATAAGTTTTACGACGACTGCTTCAGATGCAACTTGTTTCGGAGTTTGTGACGGTGAAGTGTCTTGGACGAATGCAGGTGGTGTGGGAATAATATCGTCTGAATTATTCCTTATTGGAACACCTGATGTTCTACAAACAGATAGCGCGGCTTTGTGCCCAGGAGACTATTATGTCATACATACGGATACTAATCTTTGTGCTCAAAATTCGGATACGGTTTCTATAGGTGAACCAACGTTAATCGTTGGTACGACAGCTGGAACAGATCCATTGTGTAATGGTGATGCAACAGGAACAGCGACAGTAGCTGTTGTCGGCGGATCTGGTGGATATACGATTGAATGGTTTGATACTACTGGAGCTTCAACGGGAATTATTGGAGATACGGCCATTAACTTAATAGCCGGCTGTTATTTTGCAGTTATTACCGATACAGCTTCTGCAATTTGCGTTGTTAATTCAGATACAATTTGTTTAACAGATCCATTGCCAATAAGCTTTACAACAACAACTACAGACATAACTTGTTTCGGGGCATGTGATGGAGAGGTTTCATGGACAGCTTCTGGTGGAGTGAGTGCAATAACCTCTGAGTTGTATCTTATTGGATCTCCAGATGTGTTACAACCAGATAGCACTGTACTGTGTCCAGGAGATTATTTTATAGTTCATACAGATACTAATCTTTGTATTCAAAATTCGGATACAGTCACGATAACAGAACCAGATTTAATTGTTGGGACTACAAATGGGACAGATCCATTATGTAATGGGGATTCTACTGGAACTGCAACAGTCGTTATTATTGGTGGATCAGGCAGCTACGACGTTGAGTGGTTCGATACTACAGGTACATCAATTGGGCAATTGGTTCCAAATGCTATTAACTTACCTGCGGGGTGTTATTATGCTGTAATTTCCAATACTGCTCTTCCAAGTTGTACCGTAATTTCAGATACTGTTTGTTTAGTTGATCCAGATGCAATTAGCTTCACCACGGTGCCTGAAGACGTAACTTGTTTTGGAGCGTGTAATGGCGAAGTAGCATGGACTGCTGCTGGAGGATCTGGTGTTCTAACTTCAGAGCTTTATCTAATAGGAACTCCGGATGTCTTGCAAGCAGATAGTGCGGCGCTGTGTCCAGGTGATTATTTTGTCGTCCACACAGATACCAATTTATGTGTTCAATTCTCTGATACAGTTGTTATATCTGAACCAATAGATTTAGTTGCTGATTTACCAATTGTTGGAAATGCAAGTTGTGTTGACGCTTGTAATGGTTCAGCTACCCTTAATATTTCAGGTGGATCAGGTACTTATACTTACGATTGGTCATCAGGCAGTGTCGATTCGGTTACCGTTAATGATTTATGTGTAGGAATCACAAATGTAATGGTAACGGATTCTTTAGGATGTACGGTTTCTCAGGCAATAATAATTAACGAAAATAATACCATTTCTGCTTCAACCGTTACAACTGATGCTACATGCGGTTCTTGCGATGGTGATGCAACCGTAACTCCAATTGGTGGAATAGGAAGCTATACGGTTTCTTGGTCTGATGGAGCAACTGGTCTTACACAGGATAGTCTTTGTGCAGGAGTATATTCGTATTTAATTACAGATAGCATTGGTTGTTCAATGATGTTGAATGTTGCAATTAGTAATGTCGGAGCACCTACTGTAGGAACACTTAATGAAATAGATGTTTCTTGTTTTGGAATTGCGGACGGTTCTGCTGATGTAACGCCAGCTGGTGGAATACCACCTTACAATTATTTATGGGTTCCAGGTGGGCAGACATCAAATGCTGTGACTGGTCTTGAAGCAGGAAGTTATGCAGTTGAAATTTCTGACAGTTCAGGTTGTATACTTGCAGTACCTGTTACTATTGATGGCCCAAGTGAAATTACTATTGAAACTTTGGTTATCAATGAAACTTGCGGTGATAGTACCGGTTCTATTGCGTTAGTTCCAAATGGCGGAGTTGGAGGATATACGTATAATTGGGCTGGAGGTATCCTTCCGCCGGATTCGATTCAGACCAATTTACCTTCTGGTTTGTATACGGTAACAGTTTCTGATGCTAATGGATGTTCGGAAGTCTTCAGTATCGCTGTTAATTCGATTGGTGGACCTGAAGTAACTCTCTCTGGAACGAATGAATCTTGTTTCAACTTGTGCGATGCAACAGTTCTTGCAACCGCAACGGGAGGATCAGGGCTATTCGAATATTTATGGACTACAGGTGAAACATCAGCAGCTGATAGTAACTTATGTGCGGGAACATATTCCGTAACCGTAACAGATACGGTTGTTGGTTGTGTCACAACGAACTTTATAATTATTACTAGTCCAGATAGTATTTCAATGAGCTTTCCAAACGTTGTAGATGCTACATGTAATGCTTTGTGTAATGGTCAAGCAACATTAGTTACTGCTGGCGGTACTATGCCGTATACGTATTCATGGCCAAGTTCGAGTGTTGGAGTTACCGATAGCTTGCTGTGCGCGGATACCCTTACAGTTAGCATAACAGACATTGCAGGATGTGTGCAAACACAGGATGTGATAATAGGAGAACCTACACCGATTGATATAGCGCTCGATAGTATAGATGCATCGTGCTCTGGTGTTGCTGATGGTACTGTCAATGGTGTCATAACAGGTGGAACTCCAGGATACTCGTTTGATTGGGCCGGACCAAGTGCTCCGTTACCTGACAATGATACGATTACAAGTATCCTTACAGGATCTTATGTTTTGACCGTTACAGATGATAACGGTTGTGAAGCCATAGATTCGATTATGGTAAATACGACCATTTTCGTTATTCCTGATGCTGGTCCTGATACGGCAATATGTTTTGGCACTGGACCATTAGTACTGACTGGTACTGGAATGGCAGTATCGTTTGAATGGTATGATTTAGACGGAAATCAAATTTCTACAATGGATACTCTTGCTGTTGATTCGACAGGGTGTTATGTTTTACTAGGAATTGACGGGCTTTGCTCGAATATGGATACGGTTTGCGTTGTTGTTAATGCATTACCTGAGCCTGATGCAGGAAGTGATTTTCTTTTAATCTCCGGAGAATCAGTAGTTATTGGTGGATCACCAACAACAGATTCAGGATTTGATATAGCTTGGATTCCTTCGACGTATTTAGATGACACAAGTGCTCAAAATCCATTAGTGCAAGCAATTGATACAGCAACATTATATTATGTGATGGTCACAGATACAAATGGTTGTATAGGATATGATTCTGCTTTTGTAGATCTCTACCCAAATATTTTCTCTCCGACGGGATTCTCTCCAAACGGAGATGGACTGAACGATGGTTGGGAAATTGATTTTATTGATATGTATCCTGATTGCGACGTAGAGATATTTAACAGATGGGGTCAGCAATTATTCTATAGTCAAGGTTATCAGACAAAGTGGGATGGTACGTACAATGGTAAAGACCTTCCTGAAGCAACATATTACTACATAATTAGATTAAATCATCCTGCGTTCCCAGTGCCTTATACGGGTCCAGTTACAATATTGAGATAATATGAAAAGTATATATACGACAATTTTCGTTTTAGCTGTAGGAGTTAGTTTTGGACAGCAGTTACCACAGTATAGTCAGTATTTGTTTAATGATTATGCTTATAATCCAGCAGTTGGCGGACGGAATACATTCATTGATGTGAAATCCAGCCATAGATATCAATGGGTAGGAATAACGGATTCTCCAAGAACCTACACATTGAGTGCACATGGGCCTTCTAGAAATGGAAAGCACGGTTTTGGAGGATATATGGTTACCGATCATGTTGGTCCAACGAGAAGAACAGGGTTTCAAGCTTCCTATTCGTATCATTTCAGACTTACTGAAGACATCAAACTTTCATTAGCTTTGAGTGCGGGTTTCCTGCAATTAAAAATAGATGGTCATAAAATACAAATGCATGATCCAGGTGATAATGTAATTGTAGATGGTGTCATGACGTCAGTGGTGCCGGATGCTAAATTTGGATTCTATTTATATGGAGACAATTGGTTTTTTGGAGCGGCCGCTCCTCAGATTATTCGAAGTAAACTTAATTTTCGAACGTATGGATTTTCCAACTCAGTTCTTGACGACCATTATTACGTAAGTGGAGGTTATAGATTTGATTTGGGCTCATTCGGAATTGAGCCATCGGTTCTTGTAAAATACGCGGATCCAGTTCCAGTGCAAGTTGACGCAATGGCTCGAATTATTTACAAAAATAACTTTTGGCTTGGAGGAGCTTACAGAACAAATGATGCTATTTCAACGATGATTGGATATACCTACAAAAACAATATTTTATTAGGTTTTAGTTATGATTTTACAACTTCAAATTTGAAAAATTACAGTACCGGGGTATATGAGGTCATGTTGGGAATCAAATTTACCAAAGACCATACTTTCGATTCAAAGAAAGAGAAATTGGCGTCTGAATAAGAGGTTGTAAAACAGATTTAAATAGTATTATTCTTGGACTTGACCATTTCGTTTTTTTCAATTTAATGGAGTTTGAAACTTGAAACAATTCATGTTAAATAAAATGACGTTAATCGCTGCAGTTGCTTTGTTTATTGCTTGCGATACCAAAACGGATCCTGGTCCCCAAGAAGAAGTAAAACTAACCCACTATCAGAAGCTTCAAAATAAGTTTGATAATGAACTAGGTCAAATTCCAGAGTTCAAGAACATTACTCTTTCTAGACAAGGACCTACTTCAGAAAGCTATGTTATATATATTCCTCAGAACTATATCAAGCATGTGGCTTCAGCAAATAACATCGCTTTTTTTGATCAGGAAACAGGATTCTCAATTGTTGTTTCTGATATCTACGAAAGAGATTCCGTTATTCAGTTAAAATGGCTAGAAAATATTGAGCAAATTATAAGTGACACGTATCAGGTGCCACTAAATAAAGTGGACTGGCAAAAAGAAAATGGTCCTTTTGAAGAGGTGTTTAGTTATGCAAAGTTAGATTCACTTCCTGTCCATGTTTGGGCCATAAAAAACTTTAAAAAAATACTGATGATTCAAGTTTCTAAGTCATCAGAGTTATCAGAAAACGACATTAAATTGGCACGATTCGTTATTAATAACATCGTACTAGAAAATATTCAGGACTAAAAGCTCTGCTTTGTGATTTTTGCTTATTGGACTTACCTTTATTAGGTAGAATTAGTTGTAAATTCAAATAAATGAAATCAGTTACCATTAATAATATCAAAACAAAACAAGCTGCGAAAAAGGCTGTAAGACTGAATAACATAGCAAGAGTCGTTGTCTTTTGTGCACTTGGAACCTTAGGGTGTCTCGGCCTTAATTCTTTTAATTCTACATCGGCTATTCATTCTTTTGAGGAAACGGAAAAACTTTTTTCTTTACTAACACCAGATTATACGGGAATTGACTTTGAGAATAAAGTAATTGAAGGCCCCGATAGAGGAATGCAATTTTATGATTACTTCTATAACGGTTCTGGATTGGCTATTGGCGATGTAAATAACGATGATTTACCAGACTTGTTTTTTACGGGAAATGATGTGCCCAATCGACTGTATTTGAATAAAGGTAATTTTCAGTTTGAAGATGTTTCGGTTGAATCAGGAATACAATCCAATCGTTGGGCTACAGGAGTAACAATGGTAGACATTAACGAAGACGGATTACTGGATGTTTATGTATGTAATTCGGGACCATATATGGATGCTAACTCAACAGCTAATGAGTTATATATTAATAGAGGTAATAATGTTTTCTCAGAAGAAGCAGCTAGTTACGGAATAGCAGATGGTTCGCGATCAACACAGGCGACGTTCTTTGATATGGATAAAGATGGAGATTTAGACTTGTGGGTAATGAATCATGGATTGAGAAATAGAGGTGCAGGGTCTAATGTTTGGTTAAGTAAAGCAGCGGATTTAGAGCAGGCAGTGTACAACCGTGAGTGCAGCACATTGTATAGGAACGATGGAGATGGACACTTTACAGATATCTCCAAATCTGCTGGAATACAGAAAATAGGCTTCGGTTTAGGAATGGCTGTTCGTGATTTTAATGAGGATGGATTTTTAGATGTATATATCGCGAATGACTTTTTTATTCCTGATTTCTTTTTCAAGAATAACGGCAACGGAACGTTTACCGATGTGTCGCACGAAAAATTAGCACACACGCCTTATTATGCGATGGGCTGCGACGCGGCTGATGTGAATAATGATGGACTTACCGACTTAATGATTGTGGACATGACGCCAGCAGATCACGTTCGAAATAAGGTACTAATGTCTTCTATGGATGTAGTAGGCTTTCAATATTTAACAGAAGCAAAAAAATACCAGCCGCAGTATATGTATAACAGTTTATTCATTAACAGTGGACTTGGAGTAATGAGCGATGTAGGTCTTTTTGCAGGGGTATCTCAAACCGATTGGAGCTGGGCCCCATTGTTGGCTGATTTCAATAACGATGGATGGAAGGATTTAATGGTTACTAATGGTTTTAGAAAAGACACCAAGAATAACGACTGGAAAAATGAGTTAGTGGAGATTCGGAATCGCAAAGGCTCGGCTTATTCGCCGGCGGATTATTTCGAACATTTAAAAAAGGCGAACGTAAATCCCGTGCCGAATCAGATTTTTCAGAACACTGGAGGTTTAAAATTTAAGCAAATCACAACAGATTGGGGGTTCGAAACTCCTTCTTCTTCTAACGGAGCAGCATATGCTGATTTAGATCAAGATGGTGATTTAGATCTTGTAATCAACAACTTTGATCAACCTGCGTTTGTATATAGAAACAACAGTAGAGAAAATAAATCTGGAAATTTTATTCGATTTAAATTAAAAGATGGAAAAACAAGCAACGCTGTAATGCATTCAAAAATATGCTTGTATTATAAAGATCAGATGCAGTGTAATGATTATGCATTTACAAGAGGGTATCAATCATTTGTAGAGCCTGTACTTCATTTTGGACTTGGTGAAAATGAGGTTGTAGATCGGGTAGTAATAACATGGCTCGATGGCCGAGAAAGTGTAATTACAAACCCTGCAGTTAATCAAGTTCATGAAATAGACAGGAAAAATGTTGTTGTTAATGAAGGATATATGGAGATCAACCCTGGGTTGTTTTCAAATGTTAGTAAATCGCAGATACAGCCACAATTTGTTCATCGAGAAAATGAATTTGATGATTTTTCGAAAGAAATTTTACTTCCCCATAGACAGTCTATGTTGGGTCCTGCTATTGCTGTAGGTGATGTAAACAATGACGGATTGGACGATTTTTATGTAGGCGGGGCCAAGGGCCAAGCTGGAATGTTGTATGTGCAGCATAAAGAGGCGCTTTTTAATTCGAAAGCTAGTACGGCATTTATAAAGGACAGCGGCTACGAAGATGTGGGAGCGAAGTTTTTAGATGTTGATGGAGATTCTGATTTGGATCTATATATTGCAAGTGGTGGCGGAGGAGAATTCGAAGGCAATGAAGGCATGCTTCAAGATAGGTTGTATATAAATGATGGAAGTGGAGTATTTACGGCGGAAACAAAACGATTGCCTCTAATGCCAGTGAGTACAAAATCAATAGCAGTATGTGATTTCGATAAGGATGGTGATTTAGATCTTTTTGTTGGGGGAAGAACTACTCCGGGAAAATACCCTAAAGCACCTGAGTCTTTTTTGCTAATAAACGAGAACGGTAGCTTTAGTAATCAAACGATAAACCTGGCTCCTGATTTGAAAGCGTTAGGAATGGTGACTGATGCAGAATGGAGTGATATCAATCAGGATGGTAGGGAAGACTTAATTGTGGTAGGGGAATGGATGCCTATATCGGTTTTTATACAAGGTGAAAAGGGACTAAAAAACGAAACGGAAGCACTTGGACTTAGCAAGACAGCGGGGTGGTGGAACAGTCTGGCACAAGCTGATTTTGATCAGGATGGAGATCAAGATTTTATCGCTGGCAACATAGGGCTTAATAATAAATTTCATCCTTCCGAAGAAAAGCCGCTATATGTATATGCAAATGACTTTGATTCTAATGGTACAATGGACATTGTGTTAAGTAAAATTTACAACAATCAAAAAGTTCCAGTGCGTGGAAAAGAATGCTCGTCTTCTCAAATGCCTTTTATTTCTGAAAAATTCCCCACGTATAGTGGGTTTGCTAATGCAAGCTTAGAGAATATTTATAATGAAACGGAACTGGAAGAATCTATTAAGTATGAAGTGTACAACTTTGCGAGCTTGTATTTAGAAAATAACGGAGGGGCATTCACTTTGTCAGAGCTGCCAATAGAAGCTCAATTAGCGCCTATAAATGGAGTGGTAATTAACGATTTTGATAAGGACGGTAATCTAGATGCAGTTGTTGCTGGAAATTACTTGCAAACAGAAGTAGAAACGCCAACTTATGACGCGGGAAAAGGGTTACTATTAGCTGGTTTAGGGGACGGAACATTTCATACAAAGCTACAAACAGCTTATAGTGGCTTAAACCTTAATAAAGATGTGAAAGATGTTCAATTTATTGGGTTGGGTGCAGAAAAAAGACCTGCTTTCATAGTGTCCAATAATAACAGTATGTTGGGCCTTTATATTTATGAAAAGTAAAACCAATAGATGAAACTAATTGCTGTTATTTCCCTGGTTTTTTTTCCGTTATTGCTCTGTGCTCAAATTATACAAACAATAAGAGGGAAAGTGATGGATAAAGAGTCTCAGTACCCTTTGGATGCTAGAGCATTGGTTCAGAATAGAATCGGTTCAGCAGTAAAAGCAAGAGAAGAATTAGGGTTTGATTACAAATACGATTTAAGAACGGGTCTTTCTAAACTAATTGAATGGAGAGATACTGGTAAATTCTAAATTTTCATGAGAAAACTTAAGATCTTTCTTTTTTTTCTTTTCAGTTTTGGTCTAGGAGTCATTGCACACAAATACGGTGGCCGAATCCTAGCGAAGTTCAAAGGTGGAGCACCTGTTGTTGAAGATGCAAGTAGGTTATCTTCAGAAGAACTGAAACTGGATACTATTCGGATTCACATTCCAGATTCTGCCTATAGCATCTTGCAAGGCAATCGAACAGAAGCAATCAAGAACGGTATCTTATCTAAGGAGTATAGAGATGAGGTAAAAGGATTTCTAATTTCTGAGAACGACACGAATAAAATTCAATTAAGATTAAAGGGAGATCTCTCCGATCACTGGTCAGATCCGCTCAAATGGTCCTTCCGTATTAAGATCAAGAAAAAACGAGCTTTTCAAGGGATCAATACCTTTAATTTCCAAAAGCCGGAAACGAGAGGGAATCTAAATGAATGGTTCTTTCATAAATTGTTAGAGTGTCATGAGTTAATAAGCTTGCGCTACAAATTTGTGAAAGCCTATGTAAACGATCAGGATCTTGGAATTTATGCCGTAGAGGAATACTTCGATAAGCGATTGATCGAGAACAATTTGCAAAGAGTAGGAGTTACCTTCAGATTCAATACTTCAAAGTATTGGCATCATAAGCACGGTACCGATCCGAATAGATTGTTTGGTTGCCCAATAGAACCTTTTAAAATTGGGAAAAAGGAAAAAGATAATCCACTTTACAATCAATTTCTCATTGCAAAAGGAATGGTAGAGTCGTGGGTTGCAGGACAGGTTTCAATAGAGAAAGTCTTTGATATTGAGAAACTAGCTACGTATTTGGCTATTGTAGATTTAACTGGTCATCAGCATGCTTCTGCAATAGATAACATGAAGTTTTACTACAATCCTGTTACTTCACTTATCGAACCAATTGGTTACGATAATTCCGTTATTAAGCCGTTGTCAAGAGAATCTATTTTGGCGCAAAGAAGCCTGTTAGGAGAAAGAAGAGCTCTCGCTACTAAGAATGTAGTTTCTGGAGATTTAGATTGGTACGATCGGGTATTTTCGAATGAGATTTTCTACAAGAAATACATTACAGCATTAAACCGTGTATCTAACGCAGAAGGAATAACTGATCTAACAGCTAGCCTTTCAGGTGAGATTGTTAGAAATGAGCAGCTCATTCAAATGAACAATTCAAAGTATCAGTTTGAAGGAGTTGAAGTGATTACAAAAAACGCGGCTTTCATACGTAGTTTTCTTACCCCTATTGGAGGAGTAGAATCGTTTATTTCTAGTAAGGATACACTTACTGGAAAAACAGAACTACAAGTGCGAAATGTGCACTACGCGCCTTTCTTAGTGGAAGCCATTCTGTATAAAGATTCTGTTCTTCACAAGTTTGATGCTCCAATTCTGCTTCAATCCAACAACCATTCGAGAAATAGTGATGTTTCATTCGAGGTCAACTTGGATACAAGCTTGTTGAAAAAGAAGAAGTTTGAAAAAAGATTGAAGATTCGATATTCAATGCTTGGAGCTCAGGAAACGTTTACCTCTTCTCCTTATGCTTGGGAAGAAAATAGTGCCAATGCCATAGAATCGATAATTTCATCAAGAAATCCCGATTATAGTAAGTTTTCATTTGCTCAGGTTACAGAAGATAAAGTGATACTTGCCGGAAGATGTCAAATCAATGAATTGTTTACTATTGATAAATCAAAACAATTAATTGTAGAACCAAGCACACAAATAATTCTTGGTAAAGGGGGAGCGATTCTCTGTTATGGTGGCGTTCAAATGAACGGCACTCCGGATCGTACCATTGAAGTGGTTGCGTTAGAAGGAGGTCAGGGGTTAGCTGCAATTAACTGTAAGAGCAGATCATCCATTATGCATACTAATTTTAATGGTCTGAGTCATTTGCAAATTCAACATTGGAAGTTGCCTTCTGCAGTAACATTTTATAATTCAGATGTAGATATCCAGTTTGCAAGCTTTAAGGAAAACAAAATTGGAGACGATTACCTCAATATTTTCCGTTCCGAATTTACCTTGTCAGACTCTAAATTTATCGATACGAAGGCAGATGCTTTTGATGGGGACTTTGTTTCTGGAACAATCACAAACGTTAGTTTTCAAAACATTGGAAACGATGGGATTGACTTTTCAGGAAGTACGATTCAAGTCTCTAATTCAGTTTTTAATAACGTAAGCGATAAAGCAATTAGTGGTGGAGAGCGAAGTTATATAACAGCAAGAAACGTGAAGATTAGTAATTGTGAATTAGGAATCAATAGTAAAGATGACTCTCACGTAGATATTTTTAATTCTACTATTGAGGGGACTCGGGTACCCTATGTCGTTTTTATGAAAAAGCCAGAATATGGTCCTGGATATATCAACGCAACAGCAGTTAGTATAGCAGGAGAAGAGAAGGTATATCTTTTAGAAGAGAAGTCTTTCTTATACATCGATCAAAAACTACAAGAGTCTACTTCTGCAAACGTAAAAGAACTACTCTACGGAGGTCAGTTCGGTCGAAGTAGTAAATAAATTGAATCGAAACGCTTCAAAATTCAACTCTTGCGTTAACTTTCAACGGTTTTCATCGTCCAAATGACGAATAAATTTATAACCGTGTCGAAATACTATTTTCATTTGAATTTATTTCGGTTATATACGGACATCGTTAATTTAACCGGTGTTAAAAACATTTTAAGTTTAACTTATGCTCCGGATAGCAATACGGGAAGTCCTTTTGTCGAGAATTACCAGTTGGGTCGATTACCCATCTTTTATTATAAAGTTGACTTTTAATCGTTTTAGCTAAATAACTGTTCTATTTTTGATTCATGGAAGAATATGTCGCCTATGGATTGGCTTTGTTTATTGGCATTGTTCTTGGCCTCATTGGCGGAGGAGGTTCTATATTAACTGTTCCGGTTTTTGTGTATCTATTAGGAATAAAAGAAGAAATTGCAACGGCCTATTCTTTATTTGTAGTGGGAATCGTAGCGTTGGTTGGTGGCATTCGATACCTTATTAAGCAGCAAGTTGATTTAAAAACGGCCATTATTTTTGCGATACCAGCAGTTCCAGCCGTTTATGCCACAAGAAAATATATAGTGCCGGCTATTCCTGAAGTGATTTATCGTAACGGAGATTTCGAGTTTACCAAAGGTATGTTTATCATGTTGCTGTTTTCGATTGTTATGATTGCAGCCGCTATTTCTATGATTCGCGGTCGTCGTGATTCCCCAATGAAAACGGTAAGTGTAAAAACTTCAAAGTACAATTATCTAATGATATTTTTTGAAGGGATCTTTGTGGGGGCTATTACGGGCCTGGTTGGTGCAGGAGGAGGCTTTTTGATTGTGCCAGCTTTAGTATTATTGGCTAAAATACCCATGAAAATAGCAGTTGGAACGTCGTTACTAATTATTGCGATTAAAAGTCTTATTGGTTTCTTAGGAGACCTGAACCAAGGTTATGACATTGACTGGAATTTTCTAGTACTATTTTCTTTGGTTGCTATTGTCGGGGTTTTCATAGGAGCAATTTTTAATAGTAAAGTGCCTGCGAGAGTATTAAAAAAAGGCTTTGGATGGTTTGTTTTAATGATGGCTGTTGTAATTTTGTTGTCAGAATTAATTTAAACAACCAATAATTGTAAATGCGTTAATGATGCTTGAATTTGTTCCTGTGTACTGAATAAATGAAAATATTTGAATTATGAAAGTTGAACAACTCTATACCAATTGCTTAGCCGAAGCAGCTTATTACATAGAATCTAATGGTGAAGCTGCCATAGTGGACCCCTTAAGAGAGGTGCAGCAGTATATCGACATGGCGAGAAAAAACAATGTTGTAATCAAGTATATTTTTGAAACACATTTTCATGCAGACTTTGTCTCTGGACATATTGACCTTGCTAAAAAAACAGGAGCGAAAATAGTTTTTGGACCAACAGCAGAAACGGGATTTGAAATCATTAGTGCATCAGATGGACAAGAGTTTGCTATCGGTGATTTAACATTGAAAGTACTTCATACACCAGGACATACACCAGAAAGTACAACCTACCTTTTAAAAGACATGAATGGTAAAGATTATTGTATTTTTTCTGGAGATACTCTTTTTATTGGTGATGTTGGTCGACCGGATTTGGCAATTAAAGGAGCACTCACGCAAGAAGATTTAGCAGGGTTACTTTACGAATCATTAAGAGATAAGATTCTGCCTCTAGCAGATGATGTAATTGTATATCCAGCGCACGGTGCAGGTTCTGCTTGTGGTAAGAATATGAGTTCAGAAACTTTCGCGACACTTGGCAATCAAAAAAAGAATAATTATGCTTTGCAACCGCTCTCTAAAGCTGATTTTGTAAAAGAGCTTACAACAGGGATTTTACCAGCACCTGCGTATTTTCCCCAGGCAGCCAAACTGAATAAAGAGGGGTATCACAACATTGACGATGTTGTTAGTCAGGGTAGTAGAGGTATCTCAGCTCAAGAAGCCCATGAGCGACAAGCAAAAGGCGCCTTGATTTTGGATACCAGAAACAAATCTATGTTTCATAAAGGATTTGTGAAAGGCTCTATTTTTATTGGAATAGATGGCGGGTTTGCTCCATGGGTTGGAACCGTAATTTTAAATAATGAACAAGAAATTGTTGTTTTAGCAGATCCAGGCAGAGAAGAAGAAGTAGCGACGAGATTGGCTCGAGTAGGTTATGACAATGCAGTGGGATACATTGAAGGGGGCTTTGAAGCTTGGCAAGCAATGGGTTTTGAAATCGATTTCATACCCTCTATTCCAGCAGAAGAGTTGTTTCAATTAACCCAGACTAATGAAATTAATTTGGTTGATGCACGAAAACCGTCAGAGTTTGAAGCCGAGCATGCTTCGATTGCAGTAAATAAACCACTTGACTTTTTTCACGACGAGCTAAATACTTTGGCTAAAGAGGAAAGATATTATGTGCATTGTAGAAGTGGTTATCGCTCTTTAATTTATACGTCTCTGTTGAAGGCCGCAGGAATCAATGATGTTATTGATATTGATGGAGGATATGTCGCGATGCAGGAAACAGCAATTCCTTTGACTGATTTTTCTTGTCAGTCTAAGTCTTAAAGAAAGTCTTTTTCTGAAAGTGCTTTAAACTGGTAACCTTGTTTCTTTAGTTGATCAAGAATTATAGGCAGTGCAGCAAGCATAACCTTTGAAGCTTTTTCGCTGTCATGAAAAACGACAATGCTTCCCGGTTCGACATGGTCAACTACATTTTTAATACAAGAATCCACATTTATTGTAGGGTCAAAATCACCCGAAAGTACATCCCACATGCAGAGCGTATATTCAAGCTCTAAATGTTTTACTTGCTTTCTGGTAATTCGGCCGTAAGGAGGCCTGAAAAGAGTGCTTGCTATTGATTCCGAAGCATTTATTACGTCCGAAGTGTATTCCGCGGTAGGAGTTTTCCAACCATTTAGGTGTTGGAAAGAATGATTTCCTATGGAATGCCCATTTTGTGCATATTTTGCAATATAAGCTGGATGGCGCTCTACATTTTCTCCAATTAGAAAAAAACAAGCTTTCGCAGAAAACGAGTCAAGGATTTCAAAAGTAGCATCCGTTACGGATGGTACAGGACCATCATCAAAAGTGAAGTAAAGTACTTTTTCATTGGTCTCCACACACCATTTCGCTGAAGGATACAAGGGTTTAACAATATGCGGTGTTTTTACAAAATACAATGAAGCGCTTAGTTATAAATTTCTGGGAGCCATTGCCTAATAAGCTGAGGTGGAAAATCTCTAGGGTTTTTTAGCATGTTAATATAGCTTCCCTTAAGATTATCGTCTTTGGTACTTCTTAACATCACTTTCAACTGGTTGCCAATACCACCAAGAAGTGAATCATAATTGGTCCCATCAAGAATTCCATAATATCCTTTACTATCAGGAGTTTCTCCATTCTGTTGTTGCAACTGATAAGCTCGCATTTGATCCTCCGTCAGCGATGACTGCCGTATCAATTCCAAGTGGTAAATCGCTTTCCCAAATTCTTTTAGCTGACGCCCTGTCCAATCGCTATCTAATCCCGCAAAATACGTTAGATCATCCAGCCTCATGCTGGCAATATCACCAGCAAGTGAGTCTACCTTTTCGGCCAACGCAGTATTATTAGGATTCAGGTGTTTCAAATCATAATAATGTCGAATCAAATAGTGATAAACGGCATCATCTGGAGCAACATTATTTAAAGGCATTACCTCAAAGCATCGATCCAAGATATCTTCTGCTCGTTGGAATTTTTCAATTTTCAGAATTGAATCGGTTGTATTAGTACCATTGGTTATTAATTCGCTGGCAAAACCAGCAAATTGAAAGCGTAAATTTCTAACCATTCGTAAAGTGTAATAATCAACAAGTACATTGGGGTCACTCATGTTGCCCCATTCAAAATTTTGCATCAAATTATCGTAAGTTTTCTGCTCATGATAAGTATAGGCAGCTGTTCCAAAAGGTTGTTGTCCTGAAATTTGATAGGGCGAAAGTTTATACGTGAGACCTTCCATTTGGAAGTATTTTTGAAGATCCCCATGTGCAGCCGCATTACCTGCAAAATAAATGGGTCTTGTCCAATCATAATGAGCTAACAAATCAAGTACCATTAAATCAGATTTAATCATGGTGCCTTTAATCGTCCATGTTAATTCATTTAACAAGGGCATTTTTATTTCGTTGGTATCCGCAATGCCATATTTGATGGCATTTTCTTTATTAACAGGGATAGATACTTTGCGTTGGTTATATACATATTGTTCTTTTCGAACGCCACGAAGTTTTCTACGACTGCTGGGTTTCATGATGTCGTTGTATACATTGATTGCCGGAACAAAGGACGATGATTCACGATTGTCTATGTCGTAGAAGTACACAACATCTCTGGTACCTTGTCTGTATTGGTATTCTTCTGCAGTAAATGGAACAGGCTCAGAATCGTATGCTTTTCTTTTACTTTGGTTGACGTGCCAGTCTGTTCCCAATAAGCTTAGGTTAACTACACGAACATCTGTTCTGTATTTCTCTACTTCTTGCACATACCACAGCGGAAAGGTGTCGTTGTCTCCGTGAGTAAATAATATGGCGTTTGGATCACAAGAGTCTAAATAAGATTTGGCAATATCCCTAGCAGAATAGCGATTAGCTCTATTGTGATCATCCCAATTTTGCATTCCCATTAGAATAGGAACAGTCGCAGTAATCAATAAAACAACAAACGCCCGGGCAAAACCAGGTACATTTTTTATGGCCATCATTAATGCAATTAAGACAACCGAGACAAGCGTCATGTAAAAAATCGACAAACCAAAGGCCATATTAATACCCATTGTAATCAGTCCAAAAGAAAAACCGACTGCTCCAATAATGCCCACATTTCGCCAATTGATTTTTCTCGCCAAGTCGTACAATGCCCAAACACCTATTCCAATCCAAATGGAAAAGGCATAAAAAGACGCTGCGTAGGCATAATCTCGCTCTCTTGGTTCTGCGGGCTTTTGATTTAAGTAGATGCAAATAGCGAGACCAGTGAATAAAAACAAAAGCATCACTACAAACCAGTCTTTAGGCTTGTATATCAAGTGATAGATTAATCCTATTAAAGCCAATATTAGTGGAAGCAAGAAGTACTTGTTGTACCCTTTATTATCTGTTACTTTGTGAGGAATATTTTCTTGAGGGCCAAGACGGCGTTCATCAATAAAATCAAGTCCCGTAATCCAGTTTCCTTCTAAATATTTCCCATCACCACCACCAATGCCTGAGTAGCCTTGTAAATCATTTTGTCTACCGGAAAAATTCCAAAGAAAATAGCGGAAATACATCCAGCCGAATTGGTACTTAAACATGTAAGACAAGTTCTCTCCAAAAGTAGGTTTATAGATACCGTCTTTCGTAATTCCAGCAAGCTGTTTTTTCATTTGTTCAGCGTTACTAAAATCATTACTCATGTATGCACGATTAATCTGACTTTGAACAGCACTTACCAAGTCAGCCATATTTCGATAATCATTTTGATATCCTTCAGGAGCCGGTAAGGGGTAATTTTTATCGCCCTCATAACCAGACCAAGCCATATAGCTCGGACCTTCACCAACACGGTACATTCTGGGAAGATAGGTGCAATAACGTGGATCAAAAACTTGTTCCGCATACTTCCCATCATCTGTAACAATATACTCTGCTGTAATTTCGGCACCTAGCTGATTGTTCTCATTGTATTGCTCAGCTTCATATTTGTTATTAAACGCAAGTTGAGCACCATCATCTCTTCGCAAAATCATGGGTCCTCGCTTCAAAACAAAGGCTTTCATATAGGTCGGACTCTTGTCTTTTGCATCAATTGCTGGGGCATTCCAATAAGGGCCATAGGCTATTGGCCAGCTACCATATTGCTCTCGTTTTAAATAAGACGAGAGTGAAGTTAATGTCTCAGGGTTGTTTTCATCTAACGGGGTATTCGCATTGGAACGAATTACAATCATTGAGAAAGAAGAATAACCAATCATTAATACGGCAAAGCTCATAATGGCGGTATTAATAATAGGCCGTTTTAATTTAGTTGAAAGCCATGCACCTACAACAATTAAGGAGATCAACAAAACGGCAAAGAAAGCAGTTCCTACATTGAAGCCCATGCCTAAATTATTTACAAACGTTCGCTCGAAA
>Ga0115568_10001169_pt1 | contig 19065 bp, 20 predicted proteins | sample COGITO_mtgs_1204_FD_87296 | JGI IMG/M metagenome (GOLD analysis project Ga0115568, IMG submission 87296) | Pelagic marine microbial communities from North Sea - COGITO_mtgs_120426 | ecosystem: Environmental > Aquatic > Marine > Epipelagic | place: Germany:Helgoland, sampling site Kabeltonne...
ATGTGGAGATGTGGAGATGTGAAAATGAGCAAATGAGCAGATGAGTCAATGTGGTAACCTGTAACCTGCCTGCCCGCCCGAAGCGCAGCGTAGGAGGGTAACCTGCATCCCGTCACCCATAGTCTTAGCCCAAATCCAAATCTCGGGCTCACATCTCAAATCCATTTTGGAGCGCAGAGAATTGAGATGTGGAGATGAGTCAATGTGGAAATGAGCTAATTGAATGCTCCGGAAATGGCGTAACATTCTCTGAGCTTTCATTCACAATCTTTTTCACTCCATTACTCTTCCACTCTTCCACTCTTCCACTCTTTCACAACTGAAGTATTCCAAATCGGCTGCAGTTCCATTCAAGCGAAGCGCTAAATTTGCGAGCTATGGAAAAATTGCGGAAAACGATTGAGGCTGCTTGGGACAACCGAGAACTTCTGAAAGACGATGAAGTCAAAGAATCTATTCGCCGTGTAATCGAGAGAATTGATATTGGCGAACTCCGCTGTGCTGAACCAACGGAAAACGTTTGGCAGGTGAATGAATGGGTGAAAAAGGCAGTGGTTCTCTATTTCCCAATTCAAAAAATGGAGGTAATTGAAGTTGGACCATTTCAATTCCACGACAAGATGGCTCTCAAGCGCGATTACGCTGAACAAGGCATTCGAGTTGTACCTCATGCCATTGCCCGTTATGGTGCATACATTGCCAGCGGAGTTATTATGATGCCTTCTTACATCAACATAGGCGCCTACGTAGATTCAGGAACAATGGTCGACACTTGGGCCACCGTTGGTTCCTGCGCGCAAATTGGAAAAAATGTACACCTCAGTGGAGGCGTTGGCATCGGAGGGGTTCTAGAACCATTGCAGGCCTCTCCCGTGGTCATTGAAGACAATTGTTTCATTGGTTCTCGTTGCATCGTGGTGGAAGGTGTGCGGGTTGAGAAAGAAGCTGTGCTAGGTGCCAATGTGGTTCTAACAGCTTCCACAAAAATCATTGATGTTACAGGCGATGAACCTAAAGAATGGAAAGGATACATTCCACCACGTTCTGTGGTCATTCCTGGTAGCTACACTAAGGAATTCAAGGCTGGTAAATTTAATGTGGGATGCGCTTTAATCATCGGAGAACGTAAAGAGAGCACCAACAAAAAAACCTCCTTGAATGACGCACTTCGTGAATACGACGTAGCCGTATAGACCATTATTCATCTTTAGTCTATTTTGCACAAGAAATACGGGCTATGGTTTTAAAAGTTCTGAGGAGTTTTTTCCTCATCATCAATTGGCGCACCCTAGTTGCGGTGGCCTTATCTGTAGGAAGTTCTTACTTCTGCATTCACCAGGGAATCAAGGCTGAATTTCCTTTCTATTTAATCAGTATTGCGATTGTTTTCCCGATCGTTTTTTCAATCGACAGTGCTTATAAACGCCGCGAGCACGCTCTGCAGTTTTATGGAGACTTGAAAGGTCATGCTCAATCGCTCTATTTTGGTGTCCGCGACTGGGTCGACAATCGAGACAATGGCAAGGAAGCTCAGATTTTCAAAAAGCGAATCGACAATCTCTTCGCACACATATCAGCGATGTTTATGCTTCCACCTGAAGAAGCAAAAGCCCAAGAAACAGCTCTGTACCATCGTTTCTCAGAGTTATCTCGAGAGGTTTCTGTTTTGAAAGAAATGGGCTTAGAAGGTGGAGAGATCAGTCGATTGCACCAATATGTGAGCAAGATGCTCATCAGCTACAACATCGTGCGGAACGTCTTCTTTTACCGCACTCCCGTTACTCTTCGTGCGTACAGTAAAATCTTCATTTACACCTTCCCTGTTTTGTATGGACCTTATGCTGCAAGCACTTATCCCGACTACAGCTACGGAATTGCCTACGTGATTGCGGCACTATACCCAATCATTTTGGTTTCGCTGGACAATCTTCAAGATCACATCGAGAATCCATTCGATCAAGTTGGTGAGGACGACATTCGATTTGAAGTGAAGGAACTTAGCGAAAGCTTAGAAGATTAAAAAAAGCGGGCCCTGGTACCCATTCAAACTAGCCCAGAACCCGCCACTCTATCGAACCACAAGGAATCTTCTCCCCATGTCCCGAGTAGATCAACTTGCACAACAAATCACGGGAATCGTGCTCACTTTTTGAGCAAGTGGTTCATTAGTTGTCTGCATGTACTTGGAGGGCGAGAGTCAGGTGGACTATCACGATTGAACGGTAATTCTAGTTGGCTCTTTCCGAGAGTTCGAGCCATCGTTCTCCCTTCGTTTCTATATCTGAAAGCACTTTACCAAGTTCATCGCTCAATTTCTGGAGTTCTTCAGCTTCTGGATTTTCCGTAGCAAAGATGTTTTCTATCTCAGCCTTGCGTTTCTCGAGCTTCTCGATGTCACTTTCCAACAAACCATACTCGCGCTTTTCATTGTAGCTCAAGCGCTCGCTGTAGTCGTTCTTTACGACTGGCTCAGTCGTCTCTGCAGAGCTTTTCTTCCCCTGTGGAATAGGAGTGTCGGTATCGCCGTAATCTCTCCAAAGGCTGTAATTTCCCGGAAAGTCCTTAAGGTTTCCTTCACCATCCAATACAAAGAGGTGATCGACCAATTTATCCATGAAATACCTATCGTGACTCACGATGATGAGGCAACCTGGGAAATCGTCCAAGAAGTTCTCAAGCACATTGAGCGTAACAATGTCTAGGTCGTTGGTCGGCTCATCGAGGATGAGGAAATTCGGGTTTTTGATCAGCACTTTAAGAAGGTGCAAACGACGTTGCTCTCCCCCACTCAACTTCTCGATCTGGTTGTAGTGCATGTGTTTTGGAAAGAGGAATCGTTCCAAAAGTTGCGAAGCTGAAATCTTCTTGCCCTTGTTCAAGGGAATGAACTCCGCAATTTCTTTAACCGCTTCAATCACACGCTGATTCGGCTTGAATTTTAAACCGTCCTGACGATAATGCGAGAACAGCACTGTTTCTCCAAGAACCACCTTCCCACTGTCGGGCTCTAGTTCTTCCGTAAATAACTTCAGAAGAGTCGACTTCCCTGCCCCGTTGGGACCAATGATGCCAACTCGTTCTCCACGTACAAATTTGTAGGAGAAGCCTTCAATGATTTTCTTGTCTCCAAAGGATTTGCTCAGCTTATAAATCTCAAGAATCTTGCTTCCAAGACGCTCCATGGCGATCTCAAGCTCCATCTTTTTCTCATCCGACCTTTTCTTTGCACGAGACTCTACATCGTAAAAGGTACTGATGCGTGCTTTGGATTTGGTAGTACGCGCTTTTGGCTGACGCCGCATCCACTCCAGCTCTTTGCGATATAGATTTTTAGCCTTATCGATGCTCGCTTGCTCAATCTGTTTGCGCTCTTCACGCTTCTCTAAATAATAAGAGTAATTCCCTTTGTATGAAAAAAGTACGTGATCATCGAGTTCCAAAATGGTGTTGCAAACCCGTTCTAGGAAATATCTATCGTGCGTTACCATTAATAAGCTGAAAGCGTCATTCTGGAGATACTGTTCAAGCCATTCGATCATCTCAAGATCGAGGTGGTCGGTAGGCTCATCGAGAATGAGTAGGTCTGGTTCTTCAAGAAGAACTTTTGCCAATGAAAGGCGCTTCAACTGCCCACCAGAAAGGGATGAAACCTTCTGATCGAAGTCTGCGATTTTAAGCTGAGTAAGGATGGACTCAATGCGAGCTTCAACATCCCATGCGTGATTTTCTTCAATTTTATCGAGCAGTTTTTGGATGTCGCCCTCCCCTGTTTTCAAACAGCGTTCGTAGTTACCTATCACACGTACAATGGGATCGTCGGTATCGAAAACCGATTCCCAAACCGTCTGAGTCATATTGAAAGTTGGGTTCTGACTTAAGTAGCGAATCTTAATTCCATTTCGGAACACCACCTTTCCGGTATCCGGCACATCAAGACCAGCCAAGATGTTGAGCATGGTAGTCTTACCTGTTCCGTTCTTGGCCACCATGGCCATCTTTTCTCCTTTGGCCAAGCCAAAGCTGAGACCCTCAAAAATCTGACGATCGCCGAAGCGTTTAGAAATGTCTTCTACTGATAAATAATTCACGGCTGCAATGATACACCCATTGTTTGAAGAGAATCCACTAAGTTTATAGCAAAGCAATCATCATGGGAAAATATGAACTCAAGACCAAACTCAACGACGCCAAAGTTGAAGACTTCATTAAATCAGTTGAGAACGACCAACGTCGGGAAGACGCCTTCCAACTTTTGGACATTTTCGCCGAAGTGACCGGTGAACAGCCGAAAATGTGGGGCACCTCAATCGTAGGTTATGGCAGCTACCACTACAAATACGCTTCTGGACAAGAGGGTGATTGGATGGAGACAGGCTTCTCGCCACGAAAAGCAAGCTTGAGTCTGTACATCATGAACTACCTAGAGAACTACCCAGATGAACTCGCCAAATTAGGTAAGCACAAAACGGGCAAAGGATGCTTGTACGTGAACAAGCTTTCCGATATCGATATAGAGGTTCTAAAAAATCTGATCAAACAAAGCATTACCGACTTGCGAAAACTGGATTATGTTACGAAGGACACTCGATGAGCTTTGAGATAAAAGATGAAAGCGGAAAGCGGAAAGTGGAAAGTGGAAATTTCAAACCACAGCTAACGCGAATCTCTATACAGTTAGCTGCCGAATTATCTTAAAAAGGACGAAACATTTTCTTCAATCCTTTTCCCAATATCGTCGATGGGATCTTTCTGAAAGCTAGTTCCTGAAAGCTTTTCGTACAATTCAATGTAGCGGTCGGTAACGACATTCACAAAATCATCGGGCATCAACGGCATTGTTTGACCTTCTAAGCCTTGGAAATTGTTTTCCATCAACCATTCCCGTACAAACTCTTTGGAAAGCTGACGTTGATGTTCTCCCCTTTCCTGACGCTCTTCGTAACCTTCGAGGTAGTAATATCGGGAAGAATCTGGTGTGTGCACTTCGTCAATCAGACGAATGACTCCGTCTTTGTCTTTACCAAATTCGTACTTGGTATCCACTAAAATTAGTCCTTGCTCTTTGGCCTTTTCACTTCCTCTCTGGAACAAGGCTCGTGTGTATGCTTCGAGTTTTAAGTAGTCTTCTTCAGAGACGATGCCGCGCGACAGAATGTCTTCACGTGAAATGTCTTCGTCGTGCAAACCTTGCTCTGCTTTCGTTGCAGGTGTAATGATGGGCTCTGGAAAGGCATCGCTCTCCTTCAAGCCATCAGGCATTGGAGCGCCAGAAACTTGCCGTCGGCCAGCTTTGTATTCACGCCATGCATGTCCGGCCAAGTAGGCACGAATCACCATCTCAATTTTGAATGGCTCGCACTTAATTCCGTAACTCACGTTTGGATCTGGAGTCGATTCCAACCAATTCGGAACAATGTCGGCCGTGGCCTCCATATTGATTTGCGCCAGCTGATTGAGCACCTGACCTTTGTAGGGAATCCCTTTTGGAAGTACATAATCGAAGGCCGAAATGCGGTCGGAAACAATCATCAATAAATGATCTTGACCAATTCCGTAAACCTCTCGGACTTTTCCGTGGTAGTAAGATGTTTGTCCAGGAAATTGAAATTCCTGATCTGTAAGCGTTTTAGCCATCTCCGTTTTCGAACTTTTTAAATTTCTCAATGATTTTCTTGACCAACTTATGACGAATTACATCCTGCTCTGTTAGGCGAACAAATGATATTCCGCGCGTTTTTGCGAGAATTTCGGTGATGCTCACTAAACCCGACTGAACTCTAGGAGGTAAATCAACTTGTGTAAGATCGCCCGTAATGACAAACTTGGCCGACGAGCCCATACGTGTCAAGAACATTTTTAGCTGTGGTAAGCTGGTGTTCTGTGCTTCATCTAAAATCACAAAGGCATGATCCAAGGTTCTTCCACGCATAAAAGCCAGCGGAGCAATCTGAATGATGTTTTTCTCTAGATAACCTTCCAGCTTATTCGGTGGAATCATATCTCGCAAGGCATCGTAGAGCGGCTGCAAGTATGGATCGAGTTTCTCCTTCAAGTCACCGGGTAGGAAACCCAAGGATTCTCCCGCTTCAACGGCAGGACGTGTTAAAATGATTTTCTTGACCTCTCGATTCTTCAAAGCGCGAACTGCAAGAGCTACTGCAGTGTATGTCTTTCCGGTTCCAGCTGGCCCTATGGCAAAAACCATATCGTTCTTGTCGACAGACTTCACCAACTCGCGCTGATTCTTCGTCCGGCCTTTGATTGCCTCACCATTGATGCCATAGAGAATGACGTCGTCCTTGCTGTCGTTGGGGTTTTCCAAATAGGAAACATCTTGCTGCAGCAAACGCTCTACATCGGTTTCTTCGAGCTTTCCATACTGCAAGAAGTAATTTACGAGGAGCTGAACCTTATCTTCCAAACGATCCAATCGCTCACCAGGGCCATACGCCTTTAAGGTGCTGCCGCGGGCAATAATCTTTAGATCTGAGAAGTATTGCTGGATGATATGAATGTTGGCGTTATTCGCCCCGAAAATCTCAATCGGGTTGGAAGATTCGAACTCTATATTTCGCTCGTGCAATACTGTTCTTTTAGCTGCCTTTTGAAGGCTTCATTTCCTACTTTTGTCTCGCACAAAATAAGACATTTTTTAGCCCGCTTTGAACTCTCCGGCCCTCATCACACTCACTACCGATTTAGGTCTTAAAGACAATTACGTGGCGGCTGTAAAAGGAGCCATTTTTAAGCAATTGCCTGAGGCGCGCATTGTTGATGTCACCCACGAAATCACCAAGTTCAACGCATTCGAAGCCGCTTTTATCCTTCGCAGTGTCTACCGCGATTTTCCTGAAGACAGCGTGCATGTGATTGGAGTATTGCCTGAAGAGACCGAGGCGCATCCACATTTAGCGATTCGCTGCGATGGTCATTACTTTGTTGGAACCGACAATGGCATCTTCAGCCTTCTCTTCGACAAAAGGCCAGACCAAATGGTACGCATCGACCTCAAACGCGATTCGCCGATCAACACATTTCCAACGCGAGATGTTTTTGTGAAAGCCGCCTGCCACCTTGCACGTGGAGGAACTCTTGAGGTTCTTGGGCAGGAAGTAGAAAGCGTAAACGCGAAAGCGATGCCGAAGCCTGTACTTGAGCCAAATCAAATTCGCGGGAGTGTTCTCTACATAGACTCATATGGGAATGTCATTTCAAACATCTCTCGAAAAATGTTCGATGACATAGGTGCTGGACGCAGGTTTAGCATAAGTTTTCGCAAGCCTGGTTTCGATATCAGTGATTTAAGCGAGTCCTATTCAGACGTAATTGTTGCAGAACGTTTGGCGCTCTTTGGCTCCAATGGATTGTTGGAAATCGCCATTTCTTATGGAGACGCAAGCAAATTGATGGGCATGGAAGTCAACGACATGGTCAGTATAATTTTTGAGTCGTGATTCGAGTAGTGAAAATGACCTTTCGAGAAGACCAACTCGACAACTTCTTCGCAGTCTTCAATGAAAGCTGCGCGCACATTCGCGCCTTCGATGGCTGTACTTATTTGGAGCTATGGCAGACTCAAGATGACCCCCGAATTGTGTTCACTCACAGCCACTGGGAAAGTCCGGCACACTTAGAAAATTACCGTCATTCTGAACTTTTTAAGAGCACTTGGGCTAAGACCAAAATTCTCTTCGATGACAAGCCCGAGGCTTGGTCGATTGATTCCAAGAAGGTGCTCGACTGATGCGAACGCTCGCATTCCAACTCTTCCCCTCCCTCTTATTGATTCTGAGCGCATTCGTGTGCCTAAGCGTCGACCGAAGCAATACAAGTCTGCTTCTTGGAGCTTACTTTACCATGTTTGCCGCCTACATGCTTCTGGCACAAAGAAGCTTCAACATCAAATCGCTGCTCGTCTTAGCCCTCGCCATGCGCCTTATGGCCTTTGGTTTCTTGCCTAATCTCAGCGATGATCTGTATCGATTTGTATGGGACGGTTGGTGCAGCTTAAGGGGCATCAGCCCATATCAATTTACACCTTCAGAGCTGCTGCTCCGCGATACAAGTTTTTCACAAGAGCTCTTCGCACAATTGAACAGTCCTGAGTACATCAGTGTATATCCACCCTTGGCTCAAGTCAGTTTTGCCATGACAACTTTCCTCTCCGGGGGTGATCTCATGATATCTTCTGGAATTTTCCGGATCCAAATGCTGCTCGCAGAAAGTCTGTTGGTCTTTTTCCTCTATCACCTTCTCCCAGAAGGGAAATTCAAGCAAGTTCTGCCTTGGCTTCTATTAAACCCACTCTGGCTCCTGGAAAGCTATGGGAACCTCCATTTCGAATTGCTCATGTTGAGTTTTTTACTTGGAAGTGTTGTGCTTTTGGTGCGTCAGAAATGGCTTTTGTCTGCCGTCTTTCTAGCTCTGGCCGCATCATTTAAGTTGCATGCCCTCATTCTACTCCCCTACTTCTTCTTTCGTTTGGGTTGGAAAAAGGGAGCCTTGTTCTCCGCTGCATCTTTAGGATTTATTGGCCTCCTATATATACCCTTGTTGCCTAACATTGAAATTGAAGCTTTCATATCCAGCTTTGGCCTATACTTCAAAAAATTTGAATTCAATGCGAGTCTTTATTACATGCTTCGGTGGATTCGTTTCGAGTGGCTCGGATACAACGACATTGCTCGTGTAGGGCCTTTCCTTGCAGCTCTGTCAACTGCTTTCATTCTGTTCATCTCCTACCGATTGCGCAAGAAAGACTTCTCCACAGCTTATGTATGGATCATGCTCATCTTTCTCATCGGAGCCACTACTGTACACCCATGGTACATTTTAGGAATGATCTTGTTTGGAAGCATCGCCGATCTGCGCTTCCCACTTCTGTGGAGCTCGTTGATCTTCTTGTCGTACTTCGCCTACGGCAACGAAAACTTTCAGGAATCATTACTTCTTATTGGACTAGAATACACAATTGTGTTGCTCTTCATCCTTTATGAGCTGGACTACTTGAAAATCTTTCGCTCGTTCAAGGCGCGCTGATATGCTCGGGCATTTCTGTTGTGTTCGCGAAGGTTTGTTGCAAAGCTGTGATAGCCGGAAAAATCGGCTTTCGCACACATGAAAATGTAATTGTGCTTCTCTGGATTCAATACAGCATCGATGGAAGAAGGCTCTGGAATGCATATCGGACCCGGCGGCAGACCTTTATACATATAGGTATTGTAGGGGTTATCGATTTTGAGATGTTCCCTCAGCACTCGATTCACCGTGAAGTCACCCAAAGCGTAGATCACCGTCGGGTCTGCCTGAAGCTTGATTCCCCTGCGAATGCGATTTAAGTAAAGTCCAGCAACGCGCGGTTTTTCTTCTCGAACCAGCGTTTCCTTTTCTACAATTGAAGCCAAGGTGCTCACTTCGGTTTGAGTGAGGCCGAGGGCTTTTGCTTTGCTTTTTCTTGCATCGTTCCAGAACTTCTTGTACTCCACGGCCATTCGGTCAATGAATTCATCCGCCGTCGTACTCCAATAGAATTCATAGGTATTCGGAATGAAAAGCGCTTTTACTCGAATTGGGTCAAATCCAATGCTGTTGAGGTATGTCCTATCGGTTAAAAGATTCATGAGATCACTGGAATCGAACTCGAGTTTGGCTCCTGCTAAGCTGGCTAAGTCTTCAGTAAACCTCATGTTATTTAAAGTGAGTGTTAAGGGCTGCTGCTCACCTGAACGCAACAGATTCACCAAGCTGTTGTTGCTCATCCCATCCGAAAGTAGATAGCGCCCCGCTTTCACCTTACTCGGGTAGTTCTTGCGCTCCGCCACCCAAATGAAAGACTCTAAATCCTCCAACAAGCCATCCTGTAGAAGAGCGGTTTGAACTCCTTCAAAGTCCACACCACCTGGAAGTAAAACATAGCGAGTTCCTTCAGAAATGGAAACATTGCTCGCATAGATGAACTGATAATACTTGTATGCCCAGCTTCCGCCTATTCCTATGCTCGTGAGGAGCAGGATAAAAACCCAACGACGAATGCGCGCAACTTTCCTTGATGCCATGTCGGTCAAAAATGCAATTTTGGTCATTCCATTCCAACATAGGTTTTCAACAGCACGAGCATGGCGCGTATCATTCCCCCCTCTGAACTAGTATTGAACGAACAAGGATTGCCGTACCACATTGGTATAGGCAAAGAACAGCTTTCCGAAAACATCATTCTTGTCGGGGATCAAGGTCGGGTTAAAAGTGTGGGTAAATATCTGAGCAACATCGATCACGAGAATCACAATCGTGAGTTCTTCAGCATCACAGGAAGTTATAACGGCAAACGGGTAAGTGTCTTAAGCACTGGAATCGGAACCGACAACATCGACATTGTAGTGAACGAACTTGATGCAGCCTTCAACATCGACCTCCAAAGCCGCACGGAACGAAAAGAACACATCTCATTAAATCTACTACGCCTGGGAACCTCCGGCTCTCTTCAGCCTGAATTGGACGTTGATAGCTTTGTGGCCTCCTCGTATGCCATCGGACTGGATAACGTCCTGCACTACTACCAGCAAGATGTTGAGGACGTTGGGCTCACGGAAGCCGTTCGAAGTCAAATGGGGGAAGCCTTCGATTTCATAAGAGCATACGGAATTGCAGGAAGCAAGACGCTTCTCAACAAAGTTGCTTCCACAGAAACCAAAGGAATTACCCTAACGGCCAGCGGATTTTATGGTCCACAAGGAAGAGAGCTTAGATTAAAAACTCGCTTTCAAGGACTCAACGAAAAACTCGCCGCGACGAGGTACAACGGTCTACAGGTGACCAACTACGAGATGGAAACCTCCGCCCTATATGCGCTTGGCAGTATGCTTGGTCATGATTGTGCAACCATTTGCCTCATCATCGCAAACCGTTTTAAAGGGGCTTTTTCGAGGAACTACCAGCAACGCATGGAAGACTTGATTGAACAGAGTTTGCACCGATTAACAAGTGAATGAGTAAAACTTCCCCCCAAGCACTTTAGGCTCTCGAAGGCTCCCATTTACCTTTGTAATACATGGAAGCCACTAAAATCAATGCCCTTATAGCCCTTCTCGACGATCCAGATGAAAACATCTTTCTCGATGTAAAGGGTCAGCTGGAGCAAATGGGAACCACCGCTATTCCCTTTTTAGAAAGTGCCTGGGAAAAGTCTGGCTTGGGTGTCGTCTTTCAAGGACGCATCGAAGAACTGATTCATCAAATTCAGTTCGAAGCCCTCTACGACAAGCTCTCCTTGTGGAAGGAAGGTGGCTGTATGGATCTTATCGAAGGTTGGATCTTGATTTCTCACTACCTCTACCCAGATCTTGATGAGGATGCAATCCGAGAGGAACTAGAAAAAATCAAGCAAGACATTTGGATTGAGTTGAACGATGGCTTAACGGCTTTGGAGAAGGTGAAGGTCATGAATCACATTCTATTTGATGTGCACGGCTTTTCGGGAAACACCAAGAACTACCACTCTCCTTCAAACTCCTTTATAAATACAGTTCTAGAAGGAAAGAAGGGGAACCCCATTAGCCTTTCCATCATCTATATGCACTTAGCACAATCTTTAGATTTGCCCATCTATGGGGTAAATCTTCCTCGTCATTTCATCCTGTGCTATTTAGATTATTCAGGAATGATGAAAAGTTTCGATCATTTGGATCGAGATGATATGATGTTCTACATCAACCCTTTTGGAAAGGGTTCCATTTTTAGCAATAAAGAGATTACTCAGTTCGTCAAAGAACTAGAATTGGAAGACTTACCTATGTTCTATCTGCCGTGCAACAGTCAAAGCATTGCTACGCGGATATTGAACAACCTACATCATTCTTACCAGCAATTGGGGGAACAGGAAAAGGAAGAGGAAATGAAACGTTTGCTTGACCTTCTAGCGGCCTAAATCAATCTACTGTGTGAAAGGGAGCATGTATACCATCTCTCTAAGAACAGAGCCAATGGCGGCTATAAATTCGTTTCCGGTACTTCTACCAACAACATACACCACAAAGAAGGCGTAGATGACTAGAAGAAGATAGGCTTTCATTTTACCTACGTATTTCCCAAAGAAGAATATACTGAATACAACCAAGGTCATTAAAAGAAGAAGCATACGAAGTTCTGCACTCAATTCGATGATGAACTGATCCATTTCAATTGGACCGATGAGAATTCCATACATGAACAAAGGAAATCCAAGAGCAAAACACACATCAAACATATTGCTACCAAAGGCATTCGATATTGCATCGTCGTAATTCCCCTTCTGAGCATCTTTCATGGATATGATCGTATCCGGAATGCTCGAAGCCATTGAAGCAATAATCAGAGCTACAAACAGGATTGGGATTCCAAGTCCTTCAAATGTTCCAAGAAATGGGACGTAGTACGATTCACTTCCAATCCACTCACAAGCTAAAACAAGAAAATAACAGCTTAGGGCTATGGTAAGTGTTGAAATGATGAGCAAAGGCCAGGCATTTGCGTCAGTTATTCTATTTCTTCCAAGAATCATGCGCTCAAGGTCGATGGTCATTCCTCCTTTGATTACCGCGTGATGACGTTTCTCGTCTTTTGGCTCATAACCATCATCCGATTGTTCATGAAATTCATCGGTGGTCATCTTTTCTCCTTTTGTCATGGACCACAACATATAAGTCAAATAAACCCCATACATCAGCATTAAAATACCTCCATGCCACCAGTATAAAGTCTCCCCACTAATGAGGATGATTAGGATGAGTTCGGCACCAATCAAGGCTATCCCATCTCGGAGGATTACTTTCTGACTGACTTTTACATACTTGGCTGCCCCAGAAAAAACGACCACAAGAATGACAAGAGCGGGAATGATTTGTCCATTGAAGATGGCGGAGCCTGCTGTTGTTCCAATACCTCCCGAGAAGCCATCGACATCGTTGAGGTAGAAAAGAAAAAAGATGGATGTAAAGAGCTCAGGCATGGAACTCGCAATCGCATTGATTGTAGCTCCTCGTACGCCATCTGAAAGATTTCTACCGAGATACTCAGAAGCCGTAGAAAAGCCGTCTACGGCGCGCCAAATCACTACAGAGCAAATGGCGACGAGTACGATTGGTATGATGAGACCCATTCTTAGCTATTAATATCCTCCCTCTTCAACTTGGAAAATCTTTTTCATTTTCCTTGTTGATTCCCCGTTCATGATCACAATCAAAAAGTCGCCAACATTAATGGTGACGTCTTCCTTAGGATTTTTAAGCAATTCGCGTCTGTGTTCAGTAATCTTACTAATTCCGATCAGGACTGCGTTGTATTCTCGTTTGACCTCGTAAAACACATCGTTGTACGTCCTACCCGCTAGCGGATTCTCGGGTACAACTCTATACTCTTTGATGTCGTAGTCAATGTCATTTTCGGCAAACGACAGGATATCTTCGCTGTACTTCGCTACGTCTGGTTCAAAAATGTAGCTGGCCAAAAGCTTCGAAGAAATTTCATTTTTCGAAACCGCGTGCGTCACTCCAGCACTGTGGAAAGTGCTCTTGAGATTGGCGTTGTCGAGGGTAACAACAAAGCGAATATTCTTGAAATATTTCTTGAGGTTCAGTATGTGAACCAACTTAGCCGTATCGTCGGGAAGGTTGACATAAACAATCGCAGAATTAGCGATGTTGGCCTTTTTGAAGATGTCGAAATTGTTGTAATCGGCGAAAAGCGTATAGACGTGCTTCTTGTCGTAGATTTCATTGATCAAATCAATGTCATTCCGATTGTCGGTAATAACTGCACAGCGCTTGTTTACGCCGATCAGCTGTTCTACCACTGAATGTCCGCCGGAACTCCATCCTATAATTACAGCGTGATTTCGAAACTTGGTTCCTTCGTATCCAAGCTTCTTGTGTTCACTAATGTCAGAAAGCATATTGGTGATTCTGCCGATGAGAAACCCAAAAATACTAAAACTCCCAAACACAAATATGAATCCGATCAACCTTCCTACGTCGGTTACCGGGTAGGTGTCACCATAGCCAACGGTGGTGAGGGTTACTACGGTCCACCATAGTGCATCGAAGAGGCTATTAATGTTTGAACCCTCTGCTCCCCTCTCCGATTCCAAGAGGAAAAAGATGAGGATGACGTACAATATTGTACCAAGGCCAATGCCTATCAGAATACGCTGAGCTCTTTTGGTGAGCATGGAGGGCTGCGCGGGTTGAGGTTCAACTCAAAAATAGAATTTTTTGGGTAGGATTATCATGCTGTTTTTCGTTGAAAATAGTGGCTACGGAATCTTTCTTAAAATTCAGCCTTCTAGCTTTTCTCTCATTCAGCTATTTATATCTTCGCGCCATCACGGACGCACCACTTCCGAGATATGGTCGCGTAGCTCAGCTGGATAGAGCATCTGCCTTCTAAGCAGACGGTCACAGGTTCGAATCCTGTCGCGATCACTTGATGATCAAGCCTCTTCGCAAAAAGCGAAGGGGCTTTTTTGTGTCCTTGAGCGAAAGCTTGCTTTCAAGCGAATAGGACACAAAAAAGACCGCACTGAGCGCAGCGAAGTGGGCTTGATCCATTTCACGGATAGGCAGGATTACTGAACGAAGTGAAGTGAATCCTGTACCTCGAAAGTTCTTTCTCATGAGCACGAATAAGATATTCGCGCTAACCAGGGATCACTCTCTACTCTCACTCTCTACTCTCTAATCTATAACCCGCCCTTCGACAGGCTCAGGAACTCGTAGGTTTTGGTTTTCATTCAAGAACATAAGAGCACAGCGAAGTAGGCTTGATCCATTTCATGGATAGACAGGTACACTGAACGAAGTGAAGGGAATCCTGTACCTCGAAAGTTCTTTCTCATGAGCACGAATAAGATATTCGCGCTAACCAGGGAAATAAAGCGAAACGATGTGTCCTTGAGCGAAAGCTTGCTTTCAAGCGAAAAGGACACAAAAAAGACCGCACTGAGCACAGCGAAGTGGGCTTGGTCCATTTCACGGATTGGCAGGAACACAAAGTGAAACGAACGAAAACACTCTCAAGAAACGGCCTTCGATCTTCTTCGTTTGAAAACCTTTCTTAGGAATCTCTCCATAGGATGAAGGCTCAATGCAAGTAGGATGTTCATTCCCAGTTTAAAGAGAGGGACTCCGTTGGCGTAGCTCTCAACATAGGGTTCCAAGAGTAAAATAACGAACTCAAACATGGTGATCACCGTAATCAAAATGAGCACCTCGGAATACTGATTCGAACTGCCCCGTGAAAAAAGGAATGTGACGCTTATCAAGAGGACAAAGAATAGGGCTTGAGACAAATAATACCATCCCGTTTCGTACCAGGGTGGTGAAATGGTAAACGAATATTGAGCAAGCTTACTCTCTACCCCATACATGTTCTTGCTCTTAGCCTGAAACACATATTCGCCATTCTTCAAGTTGGTGTATCGAGTCTGAGAAACATCGCTCCAATTGCTCCATTTATCCGACTGGCCATTCAGTTTGTAAGAATAAAGATGGGGCGTTCCATCCATCACATGGAATGAGGAAAACTGAAATTCCAAGTCGTTTTGTTGAAATTCCAATGATTGAGTGATCTGAGAGTAGGCACCTCCATAAATCAATGAATCCTGCTTCAAAATCACCTTCCGGATATATCCCAACCCCCAAATTCAATTGGGAGAGGCCCGCTTTTAATGCTGCCGTCCAAACTTTCACCGCAAATGAAAAAGCTCGTAGAATCTATGCTATAATCCGCCCCAGAAACTTGATTTCCAGAACCTGTGGGTGATTCCCCTACGAGAAAGGCAGAGATGCTGTTGTAGGTATTCCCTGTGGTATTTGAAAAAAACTGAGGTTGGGTAGATGATCCGGAATCAGTGCACAAGTTCTGATTGGTCATGGTGCCGGCCCTACCTCCATTGTCATCAAACTCAACCAAAGGTGTGTAGATTGAACCTCCACAGCTGAGTTGTCCTCCGTGGTTTTTCAGTTTGGTCTCAAATTTCATGATGCCGCAATTCTGAAGATATCCATCGATGTGCGCTTCACCTTTAGCGTCTCCATAAGTAGCGGACACAAGGACATACCCTGTGCTTTCGTTTCTAAATAGCCCGGCTGGCGCGTTGCTACCTACGTCAATCTTTCCTGTTTTCACGCTGTCGATGTTATGAAAGGCGGGAAGCGAGTCATTGACAGTTCCACTGCCATCCACCGTAATTTTCTTGCAGTTGACCGTACCATAATTATAAACCTCTCCAACATTGGTCCCATCACCAATGAGAATGCTGTTTCCCGATCCAATCAAACTTCCCGAAGCGTTTACAATAAGAACCCCCTTGATGATGATGTCTTGATTGAGTAAAATCGCGTGGTTGATGAACACACTGTCTCCAGCAATCAAAACTGTAGGAGGCGCATTCCCAACCCAAGCTCCGTTTGCATCGTAGTTCCCCGTGCCGGAAGAAACATAGTTCGTCGCCATTAAAGTTGGTAAGCCTAAAATCCATAAAGACAGGATTTTAAAGCACAGAAATGCACTTAACATGCGCATCTCTCAAAGTTAGGAATCAATTTGCCTATAAGCAAATAACAGACGGTCAATCAACAGGATTCCCAGCGCCAAAGCGAATAGATCGACTGAGAAAATCATTCATTTATAAGGCTTTAAGACTTAGTCGTCTAAGAAATAGGTCCGGTTTAGAACTTCTTCCTAAGCAAAAAGAGCCCAAGGAACGTCAAGAAGCCATTCAAGATCAGCAACTCAAACTTCATTTGGTAACCGGCAAACCACACATCGCTGTTCAACTTTACCACGTAACACAAGAGCGGACTGAGCAGACAAACCAATGGAACCCATGCGTCTTTCACCTGCCATTTGGTGAACAAACCGAAGGCATAGAGCCCAAGCAATGGACCGTAGGTATAACCAGCCGCCACGAAAAGCTCACTGATTACACTGTCGTCGTTTAAGCTTTTGAAGATGAGTATCGTAAGGACTAGAAGCGCCGAAAATCCAAGGTGGACCATCATTCGGTGTTTCTTGGAAATGGGTTTATCCTCAGTGCTTCCAAGAATATCTACACTGAAAGATGTTGTTAATGCGGTTAAGGCACTGTCGGCGCTGGAATAGGCTGCAGCGATCAATCCGAGAATGAAGAACAAACCAACCACGGCGGGCAATCCCGACTGCAATGCAATCATCGGGAAGAGCTGATCGGCTTTCACAGGGATGTCGATGCCCTTCTGTTGGGCAAATATGTATAGCAATGCTCCCATTCCCAGGAACAAGAGGTTCACGAATACCAAGACGAGCGAAAACCAATACATGTTCTTCTTGGCTTCACCAATGCTTCGACATGTGAGGTTTTTCTGCATCATGTCCTGATCAAGTCCCGTCATGGCTATGGTAATGAAAGCCCCAGAGAAAAACTGTTTCCAGAAATAAGAGCCAGATCTCCAGTCGTCAAAATCGAAGACCCTCGAATATTCCGAAGCGTCGATTGCAGCAACAGCCTCCGAAAAATTGAAGTCCAATTCAGAGCTAATGAAATAGACTGTCATACCCGCTGAAAGCAGCATGAAGGCAGTCTGAAGAGTGTCTGTCCAGATGATTGTTTTGATTCCTCCACGAAAGGTGTACAACCAAATGAGGGTAATGGTGAGTACTACCGTAAGCCAAAAAGGAACTTCCAAGCCCATCGGGTCGAAGACCGCAAACTGCAAAACCATTGCGACTAGGTACAATCGAAAAGAAGCGCCTATGGTTCTAGAAAGCAAGAAATAAAAGGCTCCAACCTTATAGGAAACCTTTCCAAATCTTCCATCCAAATAACTATAAATGGATGTGAGATTTAACTTGTAGTAAAGCGGTAATAGAACGTTCGCAATCACCAAATAACCAAGGAGATAACCCAATACCATCTGCATGTAGGAGAACTGACTGCTGCCTACCCAGCCCGGCACCGAAATGAAGGTAACTCCAGAGAGCGATGCGCCAATCATTCCGAAAGCCACTACATACCAAGGTGATTGTCGGTTCCCCAGAAAAAAGGTCGCATTGTCGCCCTTTCCCGAAGTGAGGTAAGAGATGAAAATGAGCAGGCCGAAGTAGGCCAAAACGATGAGTAGGATACCTGTAGGACTCACGCTTCAAGATTAAGGAGGAATCCAATACTTTGATCTCGGTTCAATCCTATTTATAAACAAGCCTTCGTTCGATATGAAACTTCACAGTCTAGGGCGTGCCGCTGTGAAAAAATTCATGAAAATGCTTTCCACGAGAAAGCCTATTGAACCAAGGATTTCTTACATTCAGCCCCTAAAGCAGGCGGGTGTATATATTATTAGTCGACGACGACTCCATCAACAACTTCGTAAACAAAGAGCTCCTTTCACAGGTGTATCCCGATGCGAACATCAAGGCATTTGAGAATCCTATGTTCGCTCTGAGCTTCTTGCTGGAAAGTACGGATGTAGAACCCGACCTCATTCTCCTCGACCTGAATATGCCCTTTCTCACAGGCTGGCAGTTCTTGGATAAATTGAAAGAGAACGGTCTCAATTATCGAGTCGTCATTCTCACCTCGAGCATCAACCCAATGGATAAGCAAAAAGCAGAAGATTATCCACTCATCGATGGCTTCCTAATCAAGCCCATCGAAATGGAAAAACTTGTGGAAATTCGCGAAGAAATCAGAAAAAACAATGAACAAACGAAAGCGTAAGGCCTACACATACATTGGCGTCGGCTTAACATTCATTCTTCTGGGAGTGTTCATTTTCAAAGTGTGGCCACCATTGCTTTTCACCTCCCTAATCATCGGCGTTGTTGCTTCTTTCATCGGCGCGGGAATGCTGACTAGGCGTTAGTACTTCCTCAAGACTCATACATCAGTTCGTACTTTATTCCTTCAAGATCCTTAAAAAACAAGGCATAATATGTTTCACCATGTTGAGGGTAGTACTTCGGCTCATCGACAATTTGAGCTCCAGTAGCCTCAATTAATGGGAGCATGGCATCAACTTCCTTAGTTGACTCGAGCCTAAAGGCTAGATGATGCAA
>Ga0115568_10001170_pt1 | contig 19063 bp, 17 predicted proteins | sample COGITO_mtgs_1204_FD_87296 | JGI IMG/M metagenome (GOLD analysis project Ga0115568, IMG submission 87296) | Pelagic marine microbial communities from North Sea - COGITO_mtgs_120426 | ecosystem: Environmental > Aquatic > Marine > Epipelagic | place: Germany:Helgoland, sampling site Kabeltonne...
CGATCAAAAAGGAATCTTCCATAATTATGTTAAAGCTTCATTTGAGCTTCCTGAAGACCTAAGCGCAATAGAAGATCACAATCATGCGACCCGAATAATCAACGAAGCCTGCCTGCTCGCACATAATGGGAGACCAGGCCCAGTTCATATCAATATTCCAATGGAGGAGCCTCTCTATGGAAGAGAAGATTCGAAACATCCTATTCGTGCAATCAAAGAGATTGTGGCACGAAACTTAGCTGACTCTGATTTTCAAGAAATCAAAAAGATTTGGGAAAAATCCACCCGGGTGATGATTCTCTTAGCTCAGTTAAATCAAGATCCTAAATTAGAAGAGCTCATGCTCCAATTTGCAGCTAGTAATCCGGGTGTTGTGGTGTTAAACGAGAGTTTGTCCAATATCTATCAGGCTGATTTTATTAATTGTATCGATCGGGTAATTGATGAAGCTCCTAGTTTAGAGAAATTCGCGCCGGAGCTAGTGATTAGCCTTGGAGAAGCATTGGTTTCAAAAAAATTGAAAACATTTCTTAGAAAATGCAATCCCAAGGAACATTGGGTGGTAAAAGAGTATACAGGTTTAGAAGACACTTTCAACAGCCTTAGTCTAAAGATCTTGAGTTCGGCGAGCGAATTTCTAAATCAAGCAAATTTATGGGCTGCAAAAAAGACGAATGAATTCTCTGAGGATTGGCAGGCACTTAAAGCATCCAAGGCTGAACGACATCAGAGCTACATGGAAAATATTGAATATTCAGACTTTAAAGTATTTGATCAGGTGTTAAATCAAGTGCCTGAGGACTTTCACATACATTACGGAAACAGTACCGTCATTCGTTATGCTCAACTCTTTGATTTAGCTAGAACGAATAATCAATTTGGAAATCGTGGAACGAGTGGAATCGATGGCTGTACAAGCACTGCAATTGGAGCAAGTAGTTATGATGATCAGCCTAGTTTGCTCATTAGCGGCGATGTTGCTTTTCAGTATGACAGCAATGCCTTCCTTAACCATTATATTTCTAAAAACCTTCGAATCCTTGTTATAAACAACGGTGGAGGAAACATATTTCAAATAATTCAGGGTCCCGAAAAACTGGCAACAGGAAAAGAATTTTTAAGCTCAGCTCACAAGTTTACGGCTGAGGGAATCGCGCTCCGATCTATGGTGAAATATATGACGGCGCGTAATGAGGAAGAGCTTGAAAGCAGGCTCCAAGAATTTTTTGAACTTGAAACAGAACAGGCTGTTATCTTGGAAGTATTTACCGATCCCGATATATCTTCGAAATCGCTAAAAGCATACTTTGAACATCTTAAATTTACAACATGAGTCAAACAAGAAACTGGACTACAATTAAGGAATACGAGGATATTCTTTTTGAATTCTTCGAGGGAATTGGAAAAATAAGCTTCAACCGCCCTGAAGTCTACAATGCGTTTCGTCCGGAAACAAATGAAGAAATTATCGATGCACTTAGGATCTGCCGCGAGCGTCAAGATATCAACGTGATTGTGATTACTGGTGTTGGAGATAAGGCTTTCTGTTCTGGAGGTGATCAAAACGTAAAAGGCCTTGGTGGTTATATTGGTGGTGACGGTGTTCCACGTTTGAATGTATTAGACATTCATAAAATTATTCGCTCCATGCCAAAACCTGTTATTGCGATGGTTAATGGCTATGCAATTGGCGGTGGACACGTTCTACATGTTGTATGCGACCTTACCATAGCAAGTGATAATGCCATTTTTGGTCAAACTGGACCGAAAGTAGGGAGTTTTGATGCCGGTTTTGGTTCTTCATATTTAGCTCGCCATGTAGGTCAAAAGAAGGCAAGAGAGATTTGGTTCCTTTGCCAGCAATATTCAGCCAAAGAAGCGGCAGAAATGGGAATGGTAAACAAAGTAGTGCCATTCGAAGACTTAGAAGACACAACAGTTGAGTGGTGTAAAACCATCATGAAAAGGAGCCCATTGGCCATTAGAATGCTCAAGCGAGGTTTGAATGCCGAATTAGATGGCCAGCATGGTTTGATGGAATTTGCTGGTGATGCTACCCTGATGTATTACCTTATGGAAGAAGCTCACGAAGGAAAGAATGCCTTCCTTGAGAAACGAGATCCCGATTTCTCGAAGTTTCCTAAATTTCCTTGATGAATAATTTCAAAGTATGGATTGGGGCCTTTAGGTTAAGGACTTTGCCTCTTGCATTTTCCACCATCATACTTGGAAGTTTGTTGTCAGCCTCACAAGGAATATTTAATTTCAGTAGTTTTTATTTGGCGATGATCACAACCTTGTTGTTGCAGATTTTGTCAAATCTCGCCAATGATCTAGGTGATAGTCTAAAAGGAACCGATACAGACGAAAGAATAGGGCCCCAGAGGGCGGTTCAATCAGGAGAGATTAGTCTTTCTGCAATGAAAAAAGCAGTGATAGTTTTTTCCTTATTGAGTTTGATTTCCGGATTACTGCTCTTGTACGTGAGTTTCGAGTCCTTCAATTGGTATTTCATTGGATTTTTCATTCTTGGTTTGTTTTCAATTGCCGCGGCTATCAAGTATACGCTGGGTTCTAAACCTTATGGATATGCAGGGCTCGGGGATGTATTTGTATTCTTATTCTTCGGATTGGTAGGCGTATTTGGGAGTTACTTTATTCATTCGCTTTCATTCGATTGGACCATTCTTCTTCCCGCGGCCAGTATAGGAGCTTTTTCTGTGGCAGTGCTGAATATGAATAATATGAGGGACATTGAGAACGACAGGAAAAGTGAGAAATTGACTGTGGTGGTCAAGATGGGCTTCGACCGCGCTAAATATTACCACCTTTTCTTAATTTCCTTAGGTATTGTATCTGCCATCAGCTATACCTGGTTAAATTGGAGCAGTCCAATGTTGATTTTGGGATTTGTTAGTTTTCCAATTTTCATCAAAAACCTAAGTTTTGTTTTGAAAAACAACGATCCTTCTAAGCTTAACCCTGAGCTTAAGAAAATCGCCCTAAGTACTTTGGTTTTTAGTTTAAGCTTTGGTTTTGTCCATTTATTTTTCTGAGATGGATGCTGAAATAAAGAAGTATGAACTCATTTTTAAACGAGCAGCTGGCACCTCAAGAGGAATTCTAAAAACCAAGACTAGCTACTTTTTAAAACTCAAGAACAAAGGAGAAACAGCATATGCTGAATTTCCACTATTTCATGGTTTGAGTTATGATGACCGACCGGAGTACGAAACTAAACTCAAGGAAGTAGTTCAAGACATTGAATCGTTCCTTCTAAACCCTCATCAGCTGACGGAATGGCCCAGCATAAGATTTGGGATAGAAATGGCCTCAGAATGCTTAAAATCAGGTCCTGCCTTTGGAACTGAGTCATTTGGAGGCAATAAGGATAGTATTCGGATCAATGGTTTAATTTGGATGGGTTCAGAGGACTTCATGAAGGAGCAAATAGAAGAGAAGCTGAAACAAGGCTTTTCTTGTCTGAAGATGAAGATTGGTGCAATTGACTTTGAAACTGAGTTATCACTCTTAAAATCCATAAGAGAAAGCTTCTCTTCTCAGGAACTCGAAATTCGCGTGGATGCAAATGGGGCCTTTAGTGCTGAGGAAGCAATGGATAAATTAAGCAGACTCGCAGAGCTGGATATCCACTCAATTGAACAACCAATAAAACAAGGGCAACTTGATGCTATGGCCAACTTATGTTCGGCTAGCCCATTGGCAATTGCCTTGGATGAAGACTTGATAGGGGTCAATCTTTTGGCCGATAAGAGAAGCTTGATTGAGCACATTCGGCCACAATACCTTATTCTTAAACCCGCTTTGCTCGGAGGTTTTAGTGCATCAGAAGAATGGATTTCAATAGCCGAGCAGCAAGGCATTGATTGGTGGGCGACTTCAGCACTTGAGTCTAACCTTGGTCTGAATGCAATAGCTCAATGGCTAAGTAAGTTTGATTTAAAGCTGCCACAAGGATTGGGGACAGGACAATTATTTGAGAACAATATCACTTCACCACTAGTATTAGACTCGGATCAGCTGAGTTATGATCCGAGTATAAAATGGGATTTGAAATGTCTTGGCTTCTAAACATAGCAAACCATCAGATAAACGAGGGGAATCTCAAGGAACTTCGAACGGGTTTGCCGGAGTGGGCTAGGGAAGTGCTTGATTTTGTAGAGCTCTACTTATCAAAACCGGCCAGTATCACCCAAAAAAGTTCGGGTTCTACAGGAAAACCAAAGGAAATTGAATTAAGCTTTTCTCAAATTCAACAATCGGCTTTAAGGAGTCTTGAATATTTCTCCTTAAAAGAAAGTAGCAAGGCCTTACTCTGTCTTCCTCCAGCATATATAGGAGGCAAGATGATGATAATTAGAGCTTTGGAAGCTGGGCTTCATCTGCATTGTATTAAGGCGAGTGCTGATGCGGATAAGTTTCCTGAAATAGATTTAGACTTTGCGGCTATGACCCCAATGCAGATAGCAAGCATAGTTTCAACAAAACCTCTGTTAGTCAAGCGATACAAGAAAATCATACTTGGAGGAGCAGCAGTGTCAAAAGCTTTAGAAGATAGCCTGGCCTCATTTGATTCTGAGATTTATGAAACTTACGGTATGACTGAAACAGCCTCTCATGTGGCTCTCAGAAAACTTGGGACCCAAAACTTTCAAGGATTGAAAGGGCTAGGTTTTAGTACTGATTCACAAGAACGACTGATTATTCAAGATCAAATTTTGGGAATAAAAAAACTTCAAACAAATGATGTAGTGAAGCTTGAGTCAGCGAATTCATTTAAATGGCTCGGTCGCGCTGATTGGGTTGTAAACAGTGGCTCTTTGAAGTTTCATCCTGAGCATATAGAACGAAAGTTGAGCGGTGTAATCGAGGAAGATTTCTTTGTAGCAGGTATGCCCGATGAACGTTTAGGTGAGAAGTTATGCTTGATTTATGCCTCTAATGACGTGCTGAGTAATGATAAAAAGGAGCTTATTGCCACTAGGCTAGGCAAATATGAAATTCCTAAAACTTACCTCCGAGTTGATGACATGATGTATAATGCTGCAGGGAAGCTCGATCGAAAGAACAGCTTAAAATATGCACTCGAACTATAGACTGTTTTTGCTGTAGTTCCTCCAACGATCTAAGACGGCAGAAAAGTCTTCCGGTACTTCTGATTCAAAACTAAGGCGTTCACCAGTAACTGGTTGAGTGAAAGCTAATGATTTGGCATGTAATGCCTGCCTCGGCAAGAGTTTAAAATTGTTCTCTACAAATTGCTTGTACTTGGTGAAGGTGGTTCCTTTCAAAATCTTATCTCCTCCATATTCTGGGTCTCCAAATAGGGGATGTCCCAAGTGCTTCATATGCACCCGAATTTGGTGCGTGCGACCTGTTTCGAGCTTACATTCTACCAGCGTGACGTAGGATAAACGCTGTAATACTTTGTAGTGCGTTTTGGCCATCTTGCCATAGTCGGCTTCAGGAAAAACATCCATTAACTTGCGGTTTTTGAGGCTTCTACCAATATTTCCTTCGACCGTGCCGTCTTCATTCAAATCTCCCCAACAAAGTGCTAAGTATTTTCGATCGGTGGTACGCTCGTAGAACTGTTTAGCTAAGCTGCTCAAGGCGAATTCCGTTTTTGCAACGACCATTATTCCGGAAGTGTTTTTATCGAGTCGGTGCACTAAGCCAGGTCGATGATGCTCATTAAGACTTGGTAGGTTTTCAAAATGATACATAAGTCCGTTGACCAAGGTTCCTGTAAAATTGTTGTAGCCAGGATGCACCACTAAACCAGCAGCTTTATTTATCACCAGCACATCATCATCTTCATAGATGATATCTAAAGGAATGTCTTCAGCGATGAGCTCTGTTTCGCGCTTTGGATGGGGTAGCAGGAGACTTATTTGTTCGCCTGGCTTAACCTTGTAATTTGACTTTACTGCTTTGTCGTTTACTTTAACCGCCTCGGCTTTAGCAGCATTCTGAATCTTATTTCTGGAAATATTTGGGACCTTATCGATAAGAAACTTATCAATTCGGGTGGGCTGCTGTCCTTCGTCAACTACAATATTAAAATGCTCAAATAGTTCTTCCTCTTCTTCAGAGTGGTCTTGTTCATTCATTAAACACACGTAGTTTACCGGAAAGAATAGCGCCGGTCGAGCTAGTCCCTTTTAGGATATAAATTCCATTAGAAAAACCATTTAAGGCAACAGATTCTTCTGGGTCAATTTGTTCATTTAACATCAAGCGCCCACTTAGGTCGTATACTCTGATGTTGGCGCGTTCTCCTTCAAAGCTAAATCGCACCTCATTCTTCGCTGGATTCGGATATGCAATTACAAATTGGTTTTCAGTTGGAGTCTTTTCTTCGATACTCGCTCTTATTTGAGCAAAACCAAAGTCTGGTCTTAGCATCAAACTGCCTTCAAAACTCGTATTAGTCCATGAGCCATCCAGATTGTAGAACAGTCGTTCTTCGTTCCTTTTATTGATATCCCAACCGACGTAGATTTTCCTGTTGTCTTGTTGTTCCCAGCCAATATAGTACTTGCCACTCACAACAATGTTTTCATCAATTACATATCGTTTGAAGTCATTTAGATCTGGGTAATCTACCTCCCAAACTGGTCCGCTTTCATAAATTGGTTCTTCGCTTAAATCGTTCCAAACCATGATGTTAATTCTTCGGTTTTGTTCATTGAGTAACATCCTTGGGAAGTTGACAAGAATGGCGCGAAGTGTATCGGTTACATCTGTTTCAAATTCATAGGCAAGCTTGGCACCTGTACCATTCACGCTGTAAGCAAGTTCAGCTACACCATCATCATATGCATAGTAAGTGTCAAAATATTGGTAATGCCTCAAGGTATCGTTATCTCGATTTTCATCTGGGTTTACTTCGAAATAATTTTGGATTTCAAAGGATGCGCGTTCAGCACTGTTGGTCGGAAAGCTAAAGCTTGGAGTTCCTGCAGAAACGGGGATCCCAATACTTAGGTTTTGTTTTCCTGGTAAATTTGGGAGTGGTACCGGAGTGTCGAGTTCAAAGAATGGAATATTGTCATCCAAGTTTCTGACATTATAATTCAGCTGTAAAAAGCGTGCAATATTGCTCAGATTAGATATTGGAATCTGAACACCTGCCTCCATGTATTTGCTAGGATCCTTTTTGTAGTGTTTCCATGGCATGGAAGTATGAGTCTTAATATAGGAAGGAGTTTCACCATAATAGCCTACATCTGGAAAAGCTTCTTTTTGAATTCTTCGATTGGCAACTATGGCAACATAGTCGATATTCCAGTGGTCTAAGCTTCCTGAAAGTGTCGCTTTATTCCTAAATCGGAAACGAAATCCTTTTTGAAGGAATAAGGTATCATCAATATGAAAATCAACTCTTCTAAAAGCCTGATTACTGCTTCCAGGAACTGCCCACTCCCAGTACCATTTATCTGTAACAGGTGAATAATAGTTTAAGCTTAGAGAGTCTTCAATTTCTGGATCGTTTCCAAAGCCTTGAGGTTGATAGTGGAAACTCAAGTAAACGCTATCCTGAACTGTATAAGGACTCCCATTGTTTTTTTCGCCGAGATTAATCGGTTTTGAAGTAAGCATATCAGCATTTCCGTATGTATTACTCGAACTGAAGTCATAAGGTGAGCCTAGGCGGTCAATTCCATCAAAGGTCATTACCCCAACGGTAGGAGGATTTACTCCAAATGTGTTGTTTCTAAAAGCCCCTTCATTAATCCAATAACTTATAGGGTCGTCTAAAGCGAAATAGCAGACAATACTTTTATTAAACAGTATTGTGTCTGCTCCAAGATCTTCGGTAAACAGATTGCTAATCAACATGACTTCCCTTTCTGTTTGCCAAAAGTACTGGGTGTCGATGGGGGAATAAGAGTTTAAGCTGTCGTAGAATATCACTTCTATCGCCTGATAAGCAATAGTGTCGAAAACCCCGGGACTTGTCTCAATGATAAATTTAGTGGTATCCGTCCTTAAAGGCAGAGTGTCGGATGCGGATCCATCAGCTGTGAATATGGCCAAAACACTGTCGATAACTGTCGAATCTCCTGGGTTTAAACGGACGTTTTTGTTACGGTTTCTAACAAAATCATCTATGAAAGGAAGTTCCAATGTATCGAGGAGGTAAATGACCTCATTTTCATTTTCGAGGTTTCGTTTTTCTTTTTGAGGCTTGAAATTGGCCCCAAAGTCAAGTGTACGAAGGGATTCCTGCGCATATGATTGAAGGCTAAAGAAGATGAATAAGGCGCTTATTAACCTCATGGTGCAAGACTATCAGTACTGATACTATCAACTGCAAATGCTGGTATTTTATTGTAGTCAGAGGTTAAAAACACTTTGATTTGACTTCCCAAGGGAAGTAGGCCTGTTGAATCGTACTTAGGAATTTGCATAAACACTTTGGCATTTAAAGAGTCATCTTCTGTTTCATACTCTTCATGAATCACTGCCGAATTAATGCCTAGCTTCCTACTGATCATCATAACTTCAGCATAGCTTTTGTTGATCAAGAGGGGTACTGCTATAAATTCATCACTTTCACCGGCTCCTAATACCAAGTTCACCTTTGTGCCTTTTGGAATTAAGCTTCCAGGAGCCACAGGAATGCTGTCTTTTAGAATGTCGATGACGCAGTCAGTGCAGTAGCTAGGTTTATAGATGAAGTCTCCGACTTGAATCCCGTAGGTCTCAAGAACAGCAATAGCCTGCCTTTTGGTTCGATCTTTTAAATCAGGAAATTTAATTTTAGGAACCTCAGAAGAATTAATGGTCAAGTATATTTTTCTGCCTTCCTTCACCTTTGAGCCAGTTTTAGGAATCTGTGATACTACTTCACCCTTACCGAATTCGGTGTCGTATACTGAGTCAATAATTTCGAAACTCAATGGCAATTCTTGAAAGAGATTTTCTAATTCTGACTTGTGATAGGCTCTAAATTCAGGAACTTCAACACTCTCGCCATGTAAGGTAAAATCTTTCAAGGCATTGTTCAAGATAATAAACGAAGCTATGACCAGCAGGCCTAAAATGGCTAGGTTGATAACAAAACGCTTGCTTAAGATGAATTTGTAAATCGCTTTCATTCGCTCAGGTGCAAAGATAGAAATTTGACGTCCCTTCCTTGTTCACATTTATCGCTTGAAAACTCAAGCTTTCAACAAGTTAAAATTCATCATTTGATAGTACCTTTTTCCTGTTCAATTTAGGATAGAATGAAAAATCTAGCGGTTGTTTGTGGAGGTTATACCGACGAGAAGGTAATCAGTGCCCAAAGTGCTCAAACAGTGATTGATGCTTTAAAGGATTCCCAGTTTAGTGCTTATAAAGTGTGGATTGATGAGGCTATATGGCAATTGCAATATGAAGGTGAAAACTACCCTATTGATAAAAATGATTTCTCTGCGCATGTAGGCGCTCAGCATCTTCAATTTGATATTGTGTTTAATACTATTCATGGAACACCAGGCGAAAATGGATTATTACAGGGGTATTTTGACATGCTTCAGATACCTTACAATAATTGTGGTGTATTCACTAGCTCTTTGACTTTTCACAAGGCTGCTTGTAATCGTTACTTGGGATTCTTCGGAATAAAAAGCGCAGAATCAGTTTTGCTTAAGAATTCTGATTCATATGATGTAGCTCAAATAATATCGAATGTCGGCTTACCTTGCTTTGTAAAGCCCAATGGCAGTGGCAGTAGTCTAGGTATTACCAAAGTGAAAGAAGAAGACAGATTAGCGGAAGCCATAGAAAAGGCATTTACCGAAGACGATGTCATTCTCATAGAGCGTTTCATGGACGGAATGGAAGTTACCTGTGGGGCTTACAGCATAGACTTAAAACCTAAATCACTTGCCGTAACCGAAGTAGTTGTGGAACAAGAATTTTTTGATTACGAGGCAAAGTATCACGATCAGGGTACTCAAGAAATAACTCCTGCACGCATCAGTACTGAACAATACAACAAGGTGATGCAATTGACAGAAGAGATCTATAAAATTCTAGACTGTGCTGGAATTATTAGAGTGGATTATATCATTGAGAATGAAGAGATTTTGGTGATAGAAGTAAATACCACCCCTGGATTATCTTCTCGCTCATTCATACCGCAACAAGTTGAATATATTGGGATGAGCCTTCCTGAGTTTTTTGAAAGTCAGTTAAAGTCTCTACGCGCTTAAAGCTTATTTAGAAACTCGATTAATTTCTGAACTGCGAGTCCACGATGACTTATTTGGTTTTTTTCATCTGCCGACATCTCAGCAAAACTTACTGAATGAGAATTCGCTTTAAAAATGGGGTCGTAACCAAAGCCTTTTTCTCCCTGTTTTTTAGTTAAGATCTCGCCGTCAACAATTCCTTCAAAGTGGTAGGTTTCGCCATTGAGTATGAGCGAAATGATGGTTCTAAACCTTGCTTTTCTGTTGCTTTCCTTTTTCAAATTAGCAAGCACTTTATTCATATTGTCATCAAAGCTGCAGTCTTCTCCGGCATAACGTGCAGAATAAACTCCAGGTTCGCCATTGAGCGCCTCAATTTCAAGACCAGTATCATCTGAAAAGACATTCATCTTGAACTTATCCCAAATACAAGAGCTCTTTATGTCTGCATTCTCTTCTAGAGTAGAACCCGATTCAATGATTTCATCAAAGTACTCGATGTCTTGGAGGTTCAAGAGCTCAATATCTTCGTTGAGTAAAGCTTTAATCTCTTCTAGCTTATGTCTATTATTGGTCGCGAATACTAATTTCATGGAATTTCCTCTTTACCGCAAATATTCAAATGGAAAATCGATTTTCAAAGTGCATTCTGAAGAAAGAATGACAGAAATTCAACAAATCGGCAAAAGACATGCGGTTTATGAACTCGAAGCTAAGATTATGCCTGAGCGTTTTTTAATTCAGGATCTAATTAATTGTGCACACGATTCGATTGTGGCAATAGAAGAAGCTGATTTTGAAGAGATAAAGCTGCGAATATTAAAGGATCAAAAATTTTGATCCGCATAAGCAATAGCTTCCATAATCATGGCATGCAAGTTTTCATCATGAAGATCTTGCACTGAATCTATCCAGAATTACCTAACCTGCTCTAAATCACCTTTCAGGATATAATTATCAGGATCTATTTTAGCGCCAAAACAGAATCCTAGAACCAGTTTCTGAAGTCTCCCGTCGAAGTTCATACAAGAACACACGCTTTTTAAAGTAATAGAAAGGTGTTTTGTAGCTGAATCGTTCTTCTAGTCGCTCATCGGAAGCTAAAACCAAAGCTCTTAGTTTCAAAGCTAGTTGTGCTTTAGATTCGGGGAGTCGTTCTTCAAATGACTTCATGACTTGAGCAAATAAACATGCGGCAATTGGTCCTCTCTAAACTCATCGCTAATTACCTTAAAGCCATACTTTTTGTAAAATTCCTTAAGGTAAACTTGAGCCATTATTTTTATTGGGCTATCGGGGTATTTCGAGGATAGCTCATCCAAGCAAGCCTCCGTAAGCTGCGATGCAAGGCCCTTTGATCTGTGAGTGTCTTTTACAACCACTCTTCCTAAACTCGCCTCTTTATACTCCAATCCAGGAGCTAATATTCTGGCATAAGCGATAACTTCATCCTTTTCTTTGATGTAAAAATGAGTGCATTCTTGATCGATGTTGTCCATGTCTTGGTACACACAGCACTGTTCTACCACAAATATTTCAGACCTCAATTTAAGGATACTGTATAAGTCATTGAGACTTAGTTCGTCGAAGCTTCTTTTTAGTATCAAATGCCAAACATTAATGCCATGTCGATGTTTCAAGGACATGGCAATCTACAGTTTCAAAAGAAAGCAATTTGTGCCCATTAGCCTTGAACAAGCATGGGATTTCTTTTCCGATCCAAAAAACCTGAAGACCATTACTCCAGATAAGATGGGCTTTAAGATTACGAATGACCTAGAGGGTAGAAAAATGTACCCAGGTCAATTGATTACTTACAAGGTGAGTCCGATTTTAGGAATTCCTATGACTTGGGTGACGGAAATAACTCAAGTTTCAGATCAAAAGTATTTTGTAGATGAGCAAAGATTTGGACCTTATTCAATGTGGCATCACACCCATTTTTTTGAAGAGGTAGAAGGTGGTACAATGTGTACGGATGAGGTTTATTACAAAGTGCCATTAGGATTTCTAGGTAGTATTGCCAATAGTGTGATGGTTAAAGCGCAACTCGAACAAATTTTCAGCTACAGAGAGAAGAAACTCAAGGAGCTTTTTGGATAATTTAGTTCAAGTAGGGCTGGTTTTTTAGCAGCTCACTATGCTTTCGTCGTTAAAATAATAGAGAAAGAGCGCATCGGTTTTGTAGCCAAGCTCATTTAAGGCAGAAGCATAGGCTTTCACTTGTTTCTTGTCTTGTTCACGTTGCTCTCCAGATTTGAAGTCAAGAATACTCACCGAATCTCCTTTTACTAATAATCTATCGGGACGAAAGATCTCTCCTTGCTCATCATAGAATTCACGCTCTATCAGCAAGTTGTTCTGATCATTGAAGAACTCTGAAAGTCCTTCCGACTTTTGGATCTGTCGAATTTTAGCCAAGGCTTCTTCTCTTTGAGCTGCTGACCAGAGGTAATAATCTGCTAGTTGTTTGGTCTTAGCTTCAATCTCAATTAATTGAGAAGCAGATGCAATTAGTTGGTGAAGAATTTCTCCTTTTATTCTTGGGTTCGACCAATCTTGAATGAAGATGTTTCCTTTCGCTACACCAAATTCGAAACTGTTATAAATAGAAGCTCCTGGTTCAACCATTAAATGCGAGCCTTGAGTTTGATTTGGATCTAGGTTTCGTGTAACCGAAGTTTCCAATCCAATTTGGATTTGACCTTTTTCAGGATCCCAAGAATTGAATTTGGCAAGTGCAGCTGCAATGTATTTGTATGTCCCAGAATTATTGTGCCAATAAGAGGCTATGTACAAACGATCGATTGCCCTAGTAGTGGCAACATATAATAAGTTGATATTGTCGATCAGCCATTCGTCATCGGCTTCAGCTTTAAGTGATTCGAAGCTGGTTTTTTCAGTCTTGCTCACTTGGATTAGGGCTTTTTCAAGTCCGAGTAGCTTAGAGCTCTCATCGGTCCATTGAAAATTTCCAGATGACTTGTTCTCCCAGGCTGTGAATGGCATGATCACCACCGGGTATTCAAGTCCTTTAGATTTGTGAATGGTTTCAATTTTTACAGCTCTAGGATTGTCTGAAATTTTCATTTTCATCGACTTTTCCCTCTTTTCCAAGTAATGGAAAAATTCAAGTTTATGGTAGCGGCTGTCGCGGTCGAACTTTCTGCAGAGTTCGGAAAACTGACCTAAAGCGCTGTCCTCTTGGAATTGAAATTTCAATGAACGGGCGAGTTCAAAGAGTTGAGAATTCCGATTCAATTTCCTAAGAAAAACCGGATCGATTTCGAAGCCATATTCCAACAAGATATCATAGAACTTGCTTTTATCCTCTAAGAGTTTTCTGATGGCTTCTTGCCATTCAAAATCCTGATCACATTTCCCTAGGTAACGGTAAAACTCAGTTTTATACCTTAATTCTGAGCTCTTATCTAGTTGTCTCAAAAAATTAAGAATACATGAGACCCTGTCATTATTGAGAAGCTTGAAACTGTCTTCTGTCACGAATTCAAATGATTCTTCATCCAAACGAGCGGCAATATCTAAGGCCTGTGTTTTTGATCTGACAAGGAAGCAAATGTCTTGTTCTTGATAACCATCGTCGAGGCATTTCTTCAATTGGATCATTGCCTTATCAAGGATTTGCTCCTTAGGTTTGTCACGGCTTTTAGAAGGATAAACATCAATCTGAACAAATCCCCCAGTTCCTTTTTTTGGAATTTGTTTGTGTTCTTCAAAGACCTTTTGATTTTCTGGATTCAGAAATGATCTGAGATACTCATAAAATTCATTGTTGAATTCAACAAGTTCTGTTTTTGAGCGGTAGTTGTTTTTTAAAGGAATCTCATCCTTAGCTTCTTCAAAAATCCGATATGACGAAACCAACTTTTGACTCCAAGGATTATAAATTTTGGGGAGATTCACAAATTGCATCATATCTCCATTTCGAAAACGGTAGATACTCTGTTTGGCATCACCAACAACCATGTTTAGTTGTGCTTTGGCCAATGAGTTTTCAATAAGAGGGAGGAGGCTGAAGAATTGAAGTTTACTCGTGTCTTGAAATTCATCGATGAGGTAATGATTGATGCTTTCTCCCAGACGTTCATAAACAAAAGACACTTGTTCTTCTTGAAGAAGCAAGGATATTTTCTCATTAAATTCTGAAATATGCAGTATGCGCATTTCTAATTTTATCTCATTGATCAGTGCTTTAAGCTTATGGTATAAAGCGAGGTTGTGAATGTTTCGAAGGATGAGCTTGATATCGTTTTTTCGACGAAGATGCTCTAGGATTTGTTCGATAGAAGTGCTTACTTGAGCTCTAAAACCCTCTATGATATCTCCGTTTGAAGAATCTTTATGTGCCCACTCATTAGCTTCAAAGGTCTTTTGATGCGTTTTTGTAAAATCCTGATTGCTATTCTTTAAAAGTTTCGATGGAAAGAAAATGAAGCTACCACTCTTGCCAGTAAAATCAACTTCGCTCAACTGCTTCTCTTGTAAAATAGCCTCAACCTTTTGGGCTTGCTCCTTAATGCGGTTTTCAGAGCTTTTTAGCCGTTTGTATAGATCGTTCTTAAGTTCAATAAAGTCTTTTAGGTCTTTAATGATGATGGACTTCTCATGAAGAACAGACTCTTCCTTAAAGAGATTATTCGCAAACTCTTTTACTTGAGATTTGATGCGCCAACTTCTTTCAAATTCGGCATTAGTTTTTATGAAATCATATAAAAAATTACTCAAAACTTCATCCTCTTTGGCTTGCAGAAACAAGCGCTCAACGGCGGCATCTATGAGAGGTTCAGTATCAGTTTCAACCTCACTGTCGAATGGAATATCAAGTTCAAAACTGTAAGATCGAATCAATCGATACAAGAACTTGTCAATGGTTCCTATTCGAAAGTCGGAGTAGTTGTGAAGTATTTGCTGGAGTATCTCTGAGGACTTTTCTTGAAATTCTTCTTCGCTTAATTTGGTTTCGTCTAAAATGGCCAAAGCCATATCTTTTTGCTCGCCCTTCGAGGCATGTTTCGCAAAGTCGTGCAAAGAGTCGAGAATCCTTTTCTTCATTTCGTTGGCCGCCTTGTTAGTGAAGGTGATGGCACAAACGTGACGGAAGTATAAATTGCTTCTTGTTAAAAGGAGAATTTTGAGATACTCCTTTACTAAAGCAAAGGTTTTACCTGAACCCGCTGATGAACGGTAGATTTTGAAATTTTTTTGGCTCTTTTCCTGCACTTTTACGCGCTAACTGCGTTTATTTACCAAAAGTATCTTTTTGTGTTCGAAAGACTCCTAACTACATATTGCTTCTTATTCACATTCGCAGGACTCGTTTTTGCCCAAGACTTGCATGTTCCTGATCAATTCCTTGTTCAGTTGAAGGCAGATATTAATCAAGCTAGATTCGATGAGTTTTTGATTGAAAATCCAAACTTTCACAACTACTCCGAGAGCCTTTTTTCCGACTTAAAGATTTATAGAATTTTTTCGAGTGATATCACTGAGGATGCCGCGATGCTTCAGCTTAATCAAAGTGAAATTTTCGAAAATGTACAGTTTAATCATTTGGGGATTTCCAAAAGAGAAAATGTTCCCAATGACGGTAATTTAGCAGCCCAATGGCATCTTCGTCAAATTGATGCATTTAATGCCTGGGATTTGGGTCAGGGAGGGATTAGCCCGCAAGGAGATACCATTATCATTGCGGTAGTAGACGAGGGTTTTGACATGAATCATCTCGATTTAAATTTCTGGAAGAACAAGCATGAAATACCCAACAATGGAATTGATGATGATGCCAATGGCTACATCGATGATTACCATGGCTGGAATGCATACGACGACAATGGGAATATGCGAACTGAAGCGCATGGAACCATGGTTGCTGGAGTTGCTGGCGCTACTGGGAATAACATGGAAGGTGTAGCAGGAGTTAACTGGAAGAGCAAAATTATGCCAGTTCTTGGCCTAAGTGGCGATGAAGCTACGGTTGTTAAGGCCTACAACTATGTTTACACTCAAAGAAAACGCTACAATGAAACTAATGGTGACTCGGGTGCCTATGTGGTAGTTTGTAATTCGAGTTTTGGAAAAGACAGAGCTAAGCCGATAGATTATCCGAATTGGTGTGGATTATTTGATAAAATGGGGGAGGTTGGAATCTTGAGTGTGGGTGCCACTGCCAATTGGAATTCTGATGTGGATATTGAAGGTGATATTCCAACCACTTGTCCTTCTGATTATCTTGTTTCGGTTACCAGTACAAATAAATCAGATTTTCTTTCCACTTCTCCTGGAGCAGCTTATGGCTTGCAAAGTATCGATGTGGGAGCGCCAGGTGTAAGTATCTTTTCAACCACCATAAATAGCAACTACACCTCAAAGAACGGAACTTCATATGCCGCCCCAATGGTGTCTGGTGCTATAGCCTTAATGCATTCAGTGCTTTGTGATGATTTAACTCAGCTAATTGAACTACGGCCAGATAGTTTGGCTCTAATACTTAAGGATTATTTGTTGCTTGATGGTGTCGACAAGATTGAGTCTCTGGAGGATAAAATGGTTTCTGGAGGTAGGTTAAATTTACTTGGAGCGGTTAGCTCCGTGATCAATTGTTACAGTTTAGGAAGCGACGCGTTAATTGAAAACGAACTTGCTGCGATTGTCTATCCAAACCCTAGTTCGGGGAGCATTCATTTTAACAGGCTTTCAGAAGGCATTGGTAATTACCAAATAAGAGACCTTCGCGGAAGTTTGATATCTGAGTTTGAAGCTGGGAGTATAGAGTCAATAAGCCTTAATATTAAAAAATCTGGGCTTTATTTTCTTTCTGAACGGGATGATGTGAACCAAAAAACATTAAAAATCGTTGTATATTAGAGAGGCAAGTCCAAATTGCATTGAGTAAATGAAAAAACTGAGTTTAATTCTTATTATCCTTTTGACGATTAGTATCTCTTGCAAAAGAGATTCGCTTATATCGAAGGATACATTTGAGCCAAACTTTGAACTGCCCAAACCAATTCGCTTAGTGAAGCCTGTTGGATTTCCACCTTTTCCTTCCACCGATCTAGTTCTTTCAGAAGAGGGAATTGAATTGGGGAGGAAATTGTTTTTTGACCCTATTCTTTCTGCCGACAATACATTGTCATGTGCTGGTTGTCATTCTCCTGAACGCGCTTTTACAGATGATGGAAAGGCTGTTTCGGTGGGGATTGATGGAATCGCTGGAAGCAAAAATTCCATGGCACTTTTTAATTTAGCATGGTCTCCTTCCATGTTTTGGGATGGGCGAAGGCCAACGCTTAAAGCTCAGGCATTTGATCCTGTTGTGGATCCCATCGAAATGCATCATACTTGGCCAAATGCTTTGAAAGCATTGAAAGGCGATCCAGTTTACCCTGAGCTATTTCAAAAAGTATTTGGAGTTGAAGATTTTGACTCAAGTCATGTTGTCGACGCAATAGCACAGTTTGAGATGACTTTGATTTCGGCGGATTCCGAATATGATAAGCTCGTTCGGTTAACTGGAAATGATTTTACGAATACGGTACCGCCTTTTGCTGATCCTGATGCGATAGCTGGGTTCAAAATATTCAATTCAGAACCGAAACGACCCGATGGTTCCGGTTCCCCCGGAGGCGATTGCTTTCATTGTCATGGGAGTTCTGGAAATATTCTATTTACCTCGAACCAATTTATGAACAACGGTTTGGATGCTGATCCGAGTCCGGGTTTATATAGAGTGACTAAGAATCCTGCTGATTATGGAAAGTTTAAGGCACCTAGTATGCGTAATTTGAGTTTTACTGCTCCCTATATGCATGATGGTAGATTTCAAACTTTAGAAGAGGTAGTTGATTTCTACAACGAAGGAGTGAATGCTTCCTCACCAAATCTCTCTTCTTTTATGAAGAAAACCAACAGATTAGCTAATGGCCTCCAGCTGACTGATACTGAAAAAAGACAGCTGATTGCCTTCCTGAAGACCCTAGATGATTCGACGTTCATCGAAAATCCGGCCTTTAAGAACCCAAATTTGAGATAAGAGCAATCTTTTTTATCCTCTCCGCGTATAAGCTTTCAAACTGATTTTGGCTATCGAATACCTTAAGGTTTTACTTTAGCTTATCATTCTGCAAACTTGTCCTTGAAATCTATATATAAGCTCTTGTTTCTATTGTTGCTGAGTACGCCATACTTAGCCACAGCTCAGTGCCCACTGCTTTTAGATCAAAATGGAAATGCGAACAACAATCCTACCTACGTCAGTTGCGGCGGGGCAGCATTTACCTTAATTCTTCAAACAAATCAAGCAACAGGAGCTTTTGTGATAAATTGGGGTGACGCTTCAGCAAATACTACCGGAGCTTCTTTGGTGCCACCTGCTTTCATTTCTCACACTTATCCGACAACAATTGGCAATTATACATTAACCTTTACTGAAACAGGAACGGGCTGTGTCTTGACTGCTACTGTAGTTATTGAAAAGCCAGTAAACGCGGCGATTCAAATTCCCATAGGAGGGGTTACTCAAATTTGTGAGCCAGATGAGATGCGCTTTATGAATGCGAGTACCAATACTTCAATCAACACTACTTTTCGATGGGATTTTGGAGATGGTTCCCCGATTTTGACCTTTAACTCAACCAATGCAGGAGACACAGTTGCCCATACCTATCAGCCAAATACCGTAAACTGTGTCACAACTGTAACCTTAACCGCTGAAAACTTTTGTTCTTTCGGGACCCCAACTATTGCCTCATTTAACCCAATTCAGATTTATGATATCGACGATGCACAAATAACTGCATCTGCTACTGACTTGTGTTATCCTGACACCGTTGTTA
>Ga0115568_10001172_pt1 | contig 19062 bp, 15 predicted proteins | sample COGITO_mtgs_1204_FD_87296 | JGI IMG/M metagenome (GOLD analysis project Ga0115568, IMG submission 87296) | Pelagic marine microbial communities from North Sea - COGITO_mtgs_120426 | ecosystem: Environmental > Aquatic > Marine > Epipelagic | place: Germany:Helgoland, sampling site Kabeltonne...
CAGCTCATTTTCCAGGTCGAGCAAATTGGCGATCCCCAATCGGTAGGAGATGCTGGCCACCGCATAGCCCATGCGGGCGAAGTCCTCGCACATCGGCACCACATCCATGCCGTCATTGGAGCCGGCGAGGAAGAAACCGCCGTGGGCGATGATGATCAGGGGGCGGTTGGTCTCGCCGTTGTCCACCGCCTCGTAAAAGTCGAAGTCGAGCGCCGTATCGGTGCCGAGCGCATCAATGTTGCTGCCGTAGAGATTGCCCTCTGATACCGAAACGTTGTTGTATGCAGAGGTGTAGCGGTAGCGCTCGCCATCGCATTCAGATTGGGCGGCGAGGTGGGCGACACTCGCGGACAGGGCAGCAAGGAAAAAAACAGTGCGGTTCATTGGACGCATTGGAAAGTTGCAAGTGGTGGTGGCAAAGTATGGCCGATCCCCGCCTTGTTCATTGCGCAGTGTCAAACAATATTTGTGCTTATTCAGCGATTGCAGTGACATGAACGACCTCAAACAAGCCGGATTCGCCCTGGTTCTTTGTGTTTTTGCCTCAAGTGTGGCAGCGCAAAGTGAGTCGATTTTGAAATTCAGTTTATCGGACCCACTCTCAGGACGCTATGGGCTGGGCTTGGAGAAAAACATCGCGCGAGGGCTGAGCGTGGCCGTCGAGATGGATTACCTGAGCAAGGAGGTGTTTTTAGCATCTGATCACCCTTGGTATGAGCCCATGACGGTGAGAAAAAAGGGTTTTGTCTTTGAGCCGCAAGTCAGGCTTTATCGGGGCGAGGCCCTGAGTGGGACCTATGCCTCGCTTTCGGGTGTCTTTGGCCTTGCCGAATACACCACGGATACCGGGTTCATTGACAATGACGATTGGTCTTCTGTTGGCGCATCGCTGCACATTGGACACCAATTGCGGCTGGGCAGTGTCGTGCTGGACGGATATGCCGGATGCACATGGGCGGAAGACGAGTACCCGGGACCATATTACGAGTCCACGGCGTTGTTTCCGCCGCCAAGCGGCTTGCGGTTCTCAGGAGGCCTCAGACTCGGCTTCGGCAGATCCAAATAGCATCGCCAGGCGCCAGCCCCTGGTGGCTTGCCCCAACCCTGAGGAAGGGAAGCCTGGGCTTCCATCAGCAAATTGGGTTTGGTTCCGGCGCGGAAATTGCTGATATTGAGATATGTACAGATTGCTGATTGCCTTGGCGTTTCTTCCTGTTGCGGCCATGGCACAGGTCAATCCAAATTACGACCCCGATTACAACGGGGACGGTTGCCATACGGTCGCAGACCTCATTCCCTTCTTGCAGGTATTCGGAGGGTGTGTCGATACGGCAGCGACCTGGATGTGTGGGGATGCCTTGGCGTTTGATGGCCACCAGTATGCGACGACTCAGGTGGGCGATCAATGTTGGTTTGCCGAGAACTTGCGCAGTGAGCACTACGCCAATGGTGACACCATTCAGACCAACATCAGCGACAGTGCTTGGGCGACGTATCCTGCGGTTGGACGCATGGCGGTGTATGGAGACGGGGATAATTGCTTGAGCTATGCGCTGGACTTCGATGCATGTGATACCGTGCCTTCTCTGACCGAATACGGCCGGCTTTACAATTGGTATGCCGCCACAGATGAGCGCAACCTCTGTCCCCCAGGCTGGCACGTGCCCAGTGATGGGGATTGGATGGTTTTGGAAATGGCCCAGGGTATGACGCAGGATGAGGTGGAAATTGAAGGTTGGAGGGGCACCGACCAGGGTGACCAATTGAAATCAACGGATGGGTGGTACTTCAACCAGTGGTGGGATGGCAACGGAACCGATTCCGTTGGTTTTGCGGCGTTGCCCGGAGGCGTCCGATACAGCTACGGCACATACGGCACAGCAGGAGCCAGTGGGTGGTGGTGGTCCACAAACGGGAGTTTTCAGTCGGCGTGGTATCGTCGATTGAGTGATGATGAATCGGGGATCTGGAGATCGAATACCATGCCGTTCAATGGAATGTCGGTGCGTTGCCTTCGCGATACGGAACAATAGAAAACGCGTTCACAATAGAATGCGCGAAGACAGGACCCTGACATGGGTGTGTGCCGGTTGACCCCCGCGGACTGAAGTTTCCGATATTCAAAGCCATGTCAGAGTTTGGGGCCTTTCTCGAGAAAAACAAAGTGGCATGGAACCAGCGGACCGAGATCCATGTGGATTCGGATTTTTATGATGTGGCCGGGTTTAAGGCGGGCCGCTCGTCGCTAAAGGGTGTTGAGCTCAGCTTGCTGGGGGACGTGTCTTCCAAGTCGGTCTTGCACTTGCAATGTCACTTTGGTCAGGATACGCTGTCCTTGGCGAGAATGGGCGCCGATACGACCGGGGTGGACTTCTCAGAAAATGCCATCGAATACGCCCGCGTTTTATCCCGGGAGATCGGGGTGGATGCGCGCTTTGTTTTGAGCGATGTGTTGGCATTGAACTTGGGCGAAACCTTTGACGTGGTCTTCGCCTCGTACGGGGTCATAGGTTGGATTCCCGACCTCCAGAAATGGGTGGACACCGCAGCCTTGCACCTCGCTGCAGGCGGGGAATTGGTGCTTGTGGAATTCCACCCATTGCTGTGGCTGTTGGATGACCCAACACGGGCGGATTATTTCTTCTCCACGCAGCCGGATATAGAAACAGAAAACGGGACCTACACCGATGGTGGAGCAGACACGGCCATCACGACTTGTTGGTGGAACCACCCGCTGTCCGCGCTTTTCCGCTGTTTGAAAAAGGCGGGCTTGGAACTGCTGTCTTTCGAAGAGTTCGACCACTCTCCTTGGGGTTTGGCGGGGATGGTGGAGCGCGAGAAAGGGCAGTTTGTGTTGGCGTCGAGGGCGGATCAGCGCTTGCCCCATTGCTATGCCATTAAGGCCCGAAAGACTGCAGCTCCGCCTTCACCGGCGTCGGGGTGAACCGGCGGTCTTTTTTCCGATCCAAAAGACGATGACAGGGACGCCAATGACCGTGGGCAGCAGCCAATTCAGGATGGGCGGCTGCATGGTCCCATTGACCACAAGGAATGCGGTGAATGCCGAAATCCAAGCCCCGACCATGCGCCCGATGTGCAAGGTAATCGGTCCTTGAGGAGTGCGGCTGCGCAAAACGGTGTGGTCTTGCCACACCAGGAACCCCGCCACGGCGGCAAATACCAACAACACGGTGGCGCCGGCGGGATTTCCTTGTTGAAGGCTGCGCACGGCGATATAGAGGAAGGCGGCGATGCCCAAGGCCATGACAGCCGAAAGCCCGTGGCCGAATTTCCGGGCCGAGTCGGACTTGAGTACGCGCAGCGCATTGAACCCCGCCAGGGTGAGGTACAGACTGAACACCCCGATCACCAGCAGAAAAGCATGGTGCGTACGGATGGCCATCCACAGTGCGGATGTGCCCAAAGCAGCATTGGCCCAACGGGGATGGTTCCTGTCTTTTTCGAACTCAAAAATTATGCGTTGAACTTCAATTTCCGTTCGATGGCTTGAATCATGGTGTCGGCAATGTCTGCGCCGGTGGCCTTTTCTATGCCTTCCAGACCGGGTGAGGAGTTGACCTCGAGCAGGAGGGGGCCTTTGTTGGAGCGGATGATGTCGACGCCGGCCACAGCGAGGTTGAGCACCTTGGTCGCTTTCAGTGCCAGCCGCCGCTCCTCCGCGGTGATCTTGATGAGGGAGGCTTGGCCGCCTTGGTGGATGTTGGCCCTGAATTCTCCTTTTTCGGCTTGACGTTGCATGGCGGCCACCACTTTTCCGTTGACGACGAAGCAGCGGATGTCCTGGCCGTTCGCCTCTTTGATGAATTCTTGCACCAAGATGTTGGTCTTGACGGATTTGAAGGCGTTGATGACACTTTCGGCGGCTTTGTTGGTTTCGGCCAGGACGACCCCCCTGCCTTGCGTGGACTCCAGCAGCTTGATGATCAGCGGGGCCCCATTGACCATGCGGATGAGGTCCTTGGTGTCCATCGGCGACTTGGCAAACCCGGTGATGGGGATGTTGATGTCGTTTTCCGAAAACAGGAGGGAGGCGAACAGTTTGTCCCTCGACTGCGTGATGGCATCTGCCGAGTTCAGGCAGTACACGCCCAAGTGCTTGAATTGGCGCAACAGGGCACAGCCGTAGAAGGTGACTGCCGGCTTGATCCGCGGGATGATGGCATCGAACTGGTTCAATATGTTGCCTCCGCGATACCGGATCTCAGGCGAGTGCACATCGAGTTTCATGTACGAATGCTCTACGTTGAGAAACACCATTTCATGTCCGCGGGCTTGCCCGGCTTCGAGGATGCGTTTGTTGCTGTACAGTTTGGGGTTGGAAGCGAGGACGCCGATGCGGAGCCCGTTTTTGTCGCTGGCAAAGGGCTTGTACAGTTGAATCAACGCTTCCTCTGAGATGTCGCCCTGGAGGAATTCCTGAGAGACATCGACGAGAAACTTGTCCATGAATGCCTCCCGACCGAGCAGCATCCGGAATTCCATCGAGTCCCGGTTGGCCAGGGTCAGGTCAATCTTGAATTCATGCGCCCCCAATTGCACGGTGGTCTCAAAGACCAGGCGCTCTTCAGAGATGCCGGACGTGTTTTTGATCAGCTTGCGCCCGGTCACCCGCTCCTCGCAGCTGATCACAATGCTGCGGTTGTCCTGTATGGGGTTGATTTCAAACTTGACCCACTCCTGTCCATCCTTGATGAATGGCTTGATCTTGTTCGCTTGAATGGTGGATGTCTTTGCTCCGGAATCTACCCGGGCCCTGACTGCGGGAACACCCAACTTCGGGAAGCGGCACCACTCGACACTACCTATGACATTCATGACTGTCTCGTTTCAAAAAACGCGCAAAATTACGCGCGCACCGGGCTGTTCTGGTGCCGATTGAATGGTTACGGTTGTGTTAAGATTGTGGGCTTGGGGGCTTGGGGGGCTTGGGGGGGCTTGGGAGACTGCATGTACAGCAACCAAACACCGTGATGCTTATCTTGACTGTATGGATGTTGTCACGCTCAAAACCGCGGTCATCAGCAAGGCCCATGCACTGGCCGGGCTGCTGTTTCTGGCGGCCACTGCCTGCGCCCAGGCCCCCGAGACTGAGATCAACCTCGCGGCTACAGGGGTCGTGAGTCAAGGGCGCACCAGTACGTGCTGGAGCTTTTGTACCACCAGTTTTTTGGAATCTGAAGCCCATCGGGTGACCGGCGAGTTGCACGATTTCAGTGAGATGGCGAATGTCCGGGTCATCTACCCCGAAAAGGTGGAGCGCTACGTGCGCTATCAGGGGCACCATCAATTCGGTCCAGGTGGATTGTCCCACGACGTGACCCACGCTGCCGCTGAGTATGGCATTGTGCCACAATCTGTTTACCGAGGGGGTCAAGCGGTGGACGCCTATGACCACGGGGCCATGGACCGGAAGCTCAAGTCCTTGGCCAAGAAATTGGTCAAGCAGTCCGGCAGCATCCAGGCTGAAGATGCAGCAGCTGTCGAAGCGACACTCGACGAATACCTCGGGGCTTTACCGGAGTCCTTTGATTACCGGGGCGCCCGCTACACGCCCGCGTCTTTCCGAGACGCCATGGGCATCGAGCCGGCGGACTATGTCACGCTGTCCTCTTTTACCCACCACCCATTTGGTGCGCCGTTTGTTTTGGAGGTGCCCGACAACCATTCCCAGGGTGAATTTTGGAATGTTCCACTGGATGGGCTGGAGGAGGTGGTGCACCGAGCCCTCGAAAGCGGGTATACGGTGGCATGGGATGCCGATGTGAGCAATGCCGGCTTCTCCTTTGCCGATGGCTGGGCCATCATGCCCGAGGTGGCGGAGACCCAAGCGGTGTGGAAGACATTGGGGGCCATGCCGAATGAGCCCGCTGTGGATCAAACAATGCGCCAATTGGCCTTTGACTCTCAGGAGAATACGGACGATCACTTGATGCACATTGTAGGCCGTGCCACCGACGTTCAGGGGCGGTTGTATTTCGTGATAAAAAACTCTTGGGGAAAGGACAATCCCTATGGTGGCCAGCAATTTGTCTCCATGCCTTACTTCCGTCACCACACCATTGGGATCATGGTGCATGAAGAGGGGCTTCCGCATGCACTGCGTCAAGAAATGGGGCGCTAAAGCGCAGCCGTCATGTGCGCTCAGCGCCAACCGTGGATGAACCGCTTTTCTGCCGTGCCATCCGAGTAGAGCAGAAAGACGATTTGGTTGCGGGCCTGGTCCACGGTGCGGCCGGTCATGTCGACCATCCTCACCAATTGTCGCGAGCCGCTTGCGGCTTGCTCGTCAAGGCCGTTGACCTCTTCGACGGTGACAGTGAACTCCGTGCGCGGTGACTGGCAAGGGTCGATGGAGGACATTTTCCAGTTGTAGTAGAAGTAGTAATAGTTCAGCGCATTTTCGCCCGCGATGGTGGTGGTCACGATACTGGCGATCGTGCCGATGTCATAGGGGAAATTCACCTCTGCTCCGTTGTCGTCGCGCCACAGGAGGGGCTCTTGGTCTCCAGAACGAATTTGGTAGCCATCTCCTGCTGGAAGTTCAGCATTGAGCGAGAATTGGTTGAGTCCGGGCACCAATTCCTGTTCGGTCGATTGGATGAGCTCGCCAGCAGCGTTGAGGATCTCGATGGTCTGATTGCCGCCGTTGAGGGCGTATACATCCACCGATGAAAGCAGAGACGTCTGGTAAACATCAAAGACCATCCAGTAATTGCTGTTGGGGTGGTATTGGCCGTTGGCAAAATCCGGCGCCGACTTGCCGCCACTCAAGTCGAATTCGCCGTTGCTGTTGGCCGCCCAAATTGACACATCGGATGGCGCAAACGGAAGGGTGTAGGATGCGCCGATGAAGATGGGATTTGGGGCGCTTTCGGTTTCGAACCAATGGGTGCCCGGTGCGGCGTTGAAGGTAACGGGGTCCGCCGTTTGGATGGCGGTTTGGGCTTCTGGGGCCTCGATTTCGAAACAGGAACCGTCGTCAATTGTGGCCACATCGGAGTAATTGCACGCTTCGGCGTCTGTGCAGCCAATGCACAAGAGTTCCGCGCCTTCGCATTCGCCGCATTCGTTGAAGTCGAGGCAGGATCCGTTGTCCTCTTCGGCATCGGGGTTGTAGTTGCAGGCCAAGGGGTCGGTGCAACCGTATGCGCTGAGTTGACCGGACAATTGGAGCAGGAACAGTCCCTCGTCCATGTGCGTGACGGCGATGACCCCGGAGGCGAAGTAGGGGTAGTTGGACCAGGTGCCGCTGAACTGCGCGGCGTCGCTGGCGGGATCCACGTCGAAGAAGGCCACTTCCTCGAGCGTGCCATTGTCGATCTCTGCGGTACTCAGGATGCGCAAGCCTGCGCGGTAATTTGACTGGTACACAAGGGTGTCGCGCACGTACATGTTGTGGTCGATGGCGCTGGATGTGGACACAAAGGTGCCCGCGAGCACGGGGGCGCTGAGGTCGCTGACGTCCCAGATAAAGGAGGTGGTGTTGATGCCCTGGTTGAGCTCGTCGGTCTCATCATTGCTGATGAAGTAGTGGTGGTCCTCGGTGAGCCAGCCTTGGTGGGTGTAGCCTGAATTGGCATATCCCGTGGCGCTGATCAGCGTGGCGTCCGTCGGGTCCGTGACGTCGGCAATGGTGATGGTGTTCTCGTTGCAGCAGAAGGCAATTTCCTTGCCGCTAAAGCCCTCGTCTGGACCGATGTAGGACACGACTTGTGCATCGTGGGTATAACCATCTGCCGAGAATTCGCCCAGGAGGACGGGGTTGAGGGGATCGCTGATGTCGACGATGTGGAGTCCGCCGCTGAAGGTGTTGGTGCCCACGCCATACGCCCGACCCGTGCTCTCGTTGATTACGATGTTGTGGGCATTGCCCCATCCGCTGTAGACAGCGTCGGCTTGGATGCTTTGCGGCGGGTTGGTGATGCTGCCGAGCTGGGTGAGGTCCACCACCTGCATGCCGTGTTCTCCCGCCTCTGCCACGATGAAAGCGTGGTTGTCGTAGACCTTGATGTCTCTCCAGAGGGAGCTCGAGGTTTGGGTGGGCAGGTTGGCCACCAAAACGGGGTTGATCGGATCGGAGATGTCGATGAACGCTGTGCCGTTCGAACGTCCCAGCAGCACGTACTCGGTGCTGTCTGCTGGGTCAGTCCACCCCCATATGTCGTTCATGTTGTTGCCTCCACCCACTTCTTCGGTGCCCATGAATGAGACGAGGTCTACGTTCTGACAGGGGTATCCACCGGCCATGCCATTGACACAGGGTGATTGACCCCATGCATTGGCACATGTCAGCGCAAGGGCAAAGAGAACGGGTGTGGCTTTTTGCAACATGGCGCGAAAATAGGTGCAGCGATATTACTCCGCATTGTGAGAGGCATGTGCGGTTTTGCCGGGTCATGCCATGTCGTCTGATTTTCTCTTGGCGCTGAGCAAACCTTGCGGGTGCATGTGCGTTGTGCATGCAACCCTTCTAGATATTGTTGCTGTGAAACGCCTTTTTTCCTTGTCCATCGCCCAGCTGCTTGTCTGCTGTGCGTTTGCCCAGATCGATGGAGACAACATCTTTTCGGTCGATCAGGTCATCAGCATCAACCTGGATTTTCCGCAACCGGACTTTTGGGAGCTGCTCGTAGACCACTACGAAGCGGAAGGCAACACCTACATCGCAGCGGACTTGACCCTGACGGACGTGTCCGGAACCACCAGTATGGATTCTGTAGGCGTGCGGCTCAAGGGCAACTCGAGCTACATGCATCCCGGCGACAAGAAGTCCTTCAAGATTGACTTCAATAAGTTCGTGAGCGGGTTGGACTACGATGGGCTCAAAAAGCTCAACTTCAGCAATGGATTCAAGGATCCCACCTTCCTGCGCGAGAAGATTTTTGCCGATGTATGCCGCGCCGCAGGGGTGCCCGCACCGCGCGCCAGCTTTGCCGAAGTGACCTTCAATGGTGAGCCTTGGGGGTTTTACACGGTGATCGAGCAAATCGATGACCAATTCTTGGATTGGAACATCGAGGAAGACGATGGCAACCTCTTCAAGGCGGGCGACAACTTTGGAGGTGGGCCTCCCGGGGCTGGCGGAAACACCAGCGCTGCCGACTTGGTGTACTACGGCGAAGACCAGGCGGCCTATGCGGACCGCTATGAGCTCAAGACCAACGAGGACGAAAACGATTGGAGCGACTTGATTTCTCTGGTCGATTTTCTGACCAATACCACTTCCGAAGAATTTGCGGCAGGCATTGATTTCAGGGTGGCGGTGGATGCCTATCTCCGTTCGGCTGCCTTGGACATGCTGTTTAGCAACCTCGACAGCTACACAGGTTCGGCGCGCAACTATTACATCTACCACAACGATGACACCAACTTGTGGGAGTGGATCAAGTGGGACGGCAATGAAGCCTTTGGCTCATACGCCAACAATGCGGGCAACATGGAGACGCTGGCAGTGGACTACAGCGATGCGCCCCGGCCCTTGCTCGAGAAGATGCTCGGCCACCCCGACCTCTATGCGCGTTACCTGGCGCAGGTTTGTGACCTCACTGAGGCGTTCTTCAACGAGGCGTATCTCTTTCCCCGCATCGATGCCGGGGCAGAACTCATCGCTCCATTCGTGTACGCCGATGACAACAAGATGTACTCCAATGCCAACTTTGACACCAACATCGACGCTGACCTCGGCGGTGGTGGTATGGGCGGTGGGTCCATTTACGGACTCAAGCCATTTGTTACCAACCGTTCGGCTTTTGTGTCCGGTCAGGTCGATTGCACAGCGTCGCTTTCGGTGGAGGAAAAGGCGCCGTTTTGGAGGGTGTATCCCAACCCGGTGAGCACCGCATTGAATGTGGATTGGGGCATTCCGTCCAATGTCCAGGTGCTGGTGCGCAACACATTGGGACAGGTGGTGGCCAGCGAGAAAGTGCGCCAAGCGACGGGTGTTGTGCTCCCCGTGGAAGGGCTGCCTCCGGCAACCTATCTCATCGAAGTGCAGGAAGCGGGCCTTGTGCGCAATCGGCAGCGGGTGGTGGTCCAGTAAAGATCGACCCGGCCCCCCGTACGCGCTTTCGAAGTCAGTCCGCGCCTGCCAGCGCTTCCGTTCAGGAGGTCTTGAGCTGGTCTCGGCGTGCGATGGCGACGACAGCGGCGAACGTGAAGAAGACGAGGTTGGGTACGAAGGGTTCGCCCCGTCCGATGTGGGTGATGGCCGCACCGACCATGACCGCGCAAATGCCGCCGGCCCAGATGGAGGTGTACTTTTTTGTCAGATCCACAAACAAAGCCGACAGCAGGCAGGCCGCCAATACAAACTCTACGGTGCCGATGCCGAGGATGGAGGTAGGGGAGAAGTCGGCTGTCCACCCCATGCCTTCGCCCGCTTTGAGCTCGTCGTATGGCGTGATGATCTTCATGGTTCCAGCCATCAGAAACATCAGGGACAGCAGGGCCTGCACGGCGATGAGCAGGGCGTTGGTGATTTTCGAATTCATGTGCGGTGTTTGGGGCAAGCTACGCCTATTGGTTGCCCTCCCGGATTCATCGAGATGAAGAACGCAGGTGTGGTTGGGGGCCCATGTGCTGGTGAGGCGTGTCAGGGGCAGGGGTCGCCGAAGTTGGCGAGGATGCCTTCCACGAGGTCGAGGACATTGGACGCGCCGTCGCCGTTGATGTCGGCCACGCAGTTCTCCGAGCAGCCGAAATCGGCGAGGAAGATGACGGCGTCGCTCACGTAGATGAAGCCGTCGCCATCGAGGTCGCTCGGGCAGGTGCTGGGGCCGGGGTCGGAGCCGCAGGCAATATCCGGATCGCCAAAGAAGGTGGCGGCGCGGTCAAAGGCGGCCACGCCGATGTCGATGCCCATCAACCGTCCGGGCACGTCGTCGAAGTAGGGGTGGATGCCACCGTAGATGCGGCTGAGGCTGCATTCGTCCGAGGCGTCCCGGTAAGTCGCCCATTGGAGTTCCACGTCCACGCTGGGACCGTCTTCGAATACGAGGAATTCCCCTGCGGGCGCCAGGAAGGTGCCCATGCCGCCGGGGAAGTAGGCGTCGCCCGTGAAGGCGGTGAGCACCTCAGCCGCGGCGCGGGAGTAAGTGCTGTGCCCGCTGACGTATCCCGCGAAATTGGGGCTCACGAAGGAGGGACGCTGGTAGGGCTCCCAGGATTCGGCGAGGACCCAGCCCACGCCCGCAAACTCCGTGTCGACGTTGTCGATGGCCTTGCTTCCTTTCCAGGCCCACAGCTTCAGCTTGCCCACGTGCTCATCGGCATCGCCCGCCAAGGCGTCTCCGGCCTCGACCGTTTCTATGGCGCCCGGCATCAAGGGCAGGCCGCCGGGGTGGTAGTTGTCGGCACCGGTGTCGGTGCTCTGGCCCAGTTCGGCCATGCCCCGGATCGCGGTAATGGGGCGCGAGGTGTCGTACCACCCCTTGATGCCCCAAGCCGTGATGGCGCAGTCGTGCATGGCGGCGCCGAGGGCGAGGTAGGATTTGACGTCCCATTCGAGGTCGGGAAGGATGGTGCCCACGCCTTGGAAGCGCTTCACCAGGTCGGGGTGGTCGCTGACGTAGTTGAGGAGGGTGAACCAGTGGCCGGGCGGCGTCTCCGAATCGGGTCCGTCCGCCCAGAATTCGGCCAGCACGCGGGCGTAGTCCCCGCGGGGGACGATGTTGGGTGCGTATGCCGCTCCGGTAGAGGGGTTCGCGGCGTGTCCGGGGCTGGGTGAGCCGCCGTTGACGGGGTCGTACAGGTCGCCGTAGGTCGCCAGGGTGGTGGGGTAGTCGGAGCGGTTGCCGATGGAGGCGGGGCTGATGTCCCAATCCACGCCGTCGGTGGGATCGAGCAGGCCGGACCAGCGGGCGACCATGCTGTGGCCTTCCACAAACAGGTCGGTGGTCCCGGATCCGTCCATGGCGTGTACCGCCGGCGGCCCGGGGTCGTGGTAGACGTGGTAGTCGAAGCCATCCCGCGTGTAGGTGACGCGGTCCTGCTCGCTCAGCGCCCACGGGGTCACCTGGCCCCATTCCGGCGAGAGGAAAGGCGGCGTGTCGCCGGGGATTTCGTTGCCGCTCTGGTCGATGAAGAGGTCGAGCGTCAGGGGCTGCCAGCGGTTCAGGTCGACCACCGTTTCGTTGCCGGGCAGGTCCACGATGAGGGGCGGGTTGACCGGTGCGTAGACAGTGTTGGCGTAGTCGTTCTGTTCGTTGGCGCCATCCTGCATGCCGTAGGCGATGAGCTGCTCGGCGAGGTAGTTGCCGAGGGCGCGGCCGTCGCCACCGCTGTAGTCGCTGCTGGTAAAGCCCGTGTCGTAGCCCAAGGTGGCCATGTGGACGTCGTATCCGGTCATCAGGTTGGCGGCCTGCGGGGCGCCGGTGAAACGGTGCTGGAGCAGCCGGTACATCCCAAATGCGATGGCTTCATCCCGGGCAGTGGCGATGTCGTTCGAAGGGGTGAACCCATCAAAGGCGGCGGTGAATCCGCCGTGGTCCTGACCCAGAAAGGCGGGGCACGCTCCGGGGTCCATGGCGGACCAGGCATCCCACATCAGCAGGGCGCTGTGCCAGAGGTTGCGGGCGTGGACCGTGGGGCGGGCGTAGTCGCCCCGGATGCTCTCGAGCAGCATCTCGTTCCATTGGCGGGCCATGCTGTGGTCGGTGCCGATGACGGGGTAATCGACCTCTTCCTCACAGTTCGGGTCGGGGTTGGTCGGGCACACGTCGCAGGCATCCGGAATGCCGTCCAGGTCAAAGTCCGCCGACCCGCCCACGAGTTCGCAGTTGTTGGACATGATGACCTCGTACCCGGCGCATTTTCCGCTCAGGATGTCGATGAGGCCGTCGTTGTTGATGTCCAGGAGCGCCACGTCGTAGCTGTTGGCGACCCAGTCAAAGGCCGTGGTGCCGTAAGGGTCGCTCAGGGTGCCCCCGTTGTTTTCATAGATGGTCATCCTCCGGCTGCTGTTGCACGGCGGGATGTCCACGTCCACGTCGGATACGACCACGTCCGGATCCCCGTCCAGGTCCAGGTCGGCGGCGTGCACATTGCCCCCGAAACCATTGGTGGAGCCGAATCCGAGGTTGACCGTATTGAACCCGAGGCTCACGTCGGCGGTGTGGGAGGTGGCGGTCAGCACCTTGTCGCTGCCGTCGTCCACCACGTAGAGGTCCAGCAGGCCGTCGTCATTGAAGTCCACCACCTCAAACATGTACGGTGAGGCGCTCGGCACCAGGTTCTGCCAGTTCGAGAAGTTGCCCGTGCCGTCGTTGAACAGGACGATGACGCCGCGGGAATTCCAGGGCGCCACATTGTAGAGGGTGGTGTTCTTGATGATGTCCAGATCGCCGTCGCCGTCCATGTCGTGGATTTGCCCGGCCGTTCCAAACGCGCTGTTGAGCAGGTTGCCCGCCCGCGCATCGCCCTCATCGGTAAAGTGCCCGGTGCCATCGTTGATGAGCAGGAAGTCCTGCGCCGTCCCGCCGGTGCTGTTGAAGCGGTAGTTCACAAAGTAGAGGTCGGGGGCGCCGTTGCCGGTGAGGTCGTCGGCCCAGACCGCGCAGATCAGCGGGTCGTTGCTGGAGAGGGTCGGCAGGCGCGTGGCCGATTCGTCCGCCAGGCCTAGCCAATCGCCCTCCACATCATTGCCCAGGTTCATGTAGAGCATGGGCTGCTGGCTGAAGGTGTTCACGATGATGACGTCCTCCCAGGTGTCGCCGGCCACGTCCACGACGTAGACGTCGCGGGCGAAGCTCGGATTGGAGATGAATTCCGGCGCGAGCTCCGCGGTCATGTCCACCAAGACGCCCTCCTGGTTGATGAGCAGCAGGTCGGCCTTGGGCGGCTCCGAAGCGGCTGAGAAGGGCTCCTTGCGCACCACCACGACGTCGGTCCAGCCGTCCTGGTTGAGGTCGGCGGGCCAGAGGTCCTTCTCCTCGTCGTCGGCGTTGGCCACGCTCGACAGGGTCAGGCGGGTGTCGGTTTGGATGTCCCAATCGAGCCATTGCGCCTCAGCGCCCATCGGACAGAGGGCGATGTAGAGAAGGCCGATCAAGGGCTTCAGGAAATCCGTGCTTTGAAGCATCTGGGGTTTGGTCGAAGGTGGGGCAGCGGCCCCGCAATGGCGCTGATGCACAGTCAAATTACGATTTCTCGGGCGGATGCCCTGATTGCGGGTAGGAAAGGTGATCAGGGACACCGTCCTCTCTACCTTCGGCAGGTGAAGCGGATGGAGGTCCAGAAAGGAGAACAGCTGCAGGTGGCGGGCGCCCGCCCGACGCACTTGTTTCATGTCGTTTCCGGCTTGCTGCGCGCCTATTTCGTAGACGAAACCGGCAAGGAACACACCTACATGTTTGCCCCGGAAGGCTGGACGTTGGCCGACCTGGAGGCCACGGGGTTCACCCAATCCACCAGTCTGGTCATCGAGGCGATGGAGCCCAGTGTGGTCGACGTGTTGCCGATTGCCGAACATATTGACCACCCCGATTTCGACCCCCTGGCCGAGTTGAAACGCATGCACCGACGAGCGGGCGTCCTGCAGCGCAGGGTCCTGATGATGATGAGCTCGAGCGCCCTCGAGCGCTATGAGTTCTTCCTCGCCACCTATCCCGAGCTGAGCCACCGCGTATCCCAGAAGCTGATCGCATCTTATTTGGGCATCACGCCGCAGGCGCTGAGCATGATCCGTCGGCGCAGGGTGGAAGGGACGCGCGGAAGTTCATCGAGTTGAATGCACAGCGGAAAGGAGTGGGGGAAGTTTGCACTTCAACATTCCAATCCATGAAATACATCTCTTCTTTCTTGACGGCCCTGCTGTTTGTGGGCGCGACCGCATTGGGTCAGAACGCCACCATCGACATGGCCCAGTCGTCCATTGCCTGGGAGGGCGGCAACATTACCGGCAAGCTGCACAATGGGGCCATTGCGTTTTCTTCCGGCACGCTCGAGGTCCAGGACGGCCGCATCACGGGCGGCACTTTTGCCATCGACATGGCCAGCATGACCAATGCCGACCTTCCACAAGGGGTTGGCGACCAGCTGATGGGACACCTCAAGTCGGCCGATTTCTTTGACGTTGAGCAGTTCCCTTGGGCGCAACTCGAAATCCGTTCGGCCACGGCCTTCAAGGGCGGCAAGGCGACGGTTTCCGCTGTGGCGACCATCAAGGGCAATGCCAACCCCGTTGAATTCGAAGTGGTGCAAAAGGGCAAGACCTACGAGGCTGAATTGGTCATTGACCGTGCCCAATATGACGTTCGTTACGGTTCCGGTTCGTTTTTCGACAACCTTGGAGACAACGCTATTCTGGATGAGATTACCTTGAACGTCGTCATCGCAACACGCTGATCATGGACAAGCCCGAATCGGCCGGAAAGGCCCCCATCATGCAAGACCTCCTCGAGGGCGCCACTTACGCGTGGTGCGCTTGCGGCCGGTCCGACAACCAACCCTGGTGCAACGGTGCCCACAAAGGGACTTCATTCGTGCCCAAGGTGTTCGAGGCCGAAAAGACCGGCAAGGGTGCCATGTGCACCTGTAAGCAGACCAAAAATCCGCCGTATTGCGACGGGTCCCACATGCAGGGGTAAGCGATCAGGCCTCCGCTTGTTGCAAGGCGTCCAAAAACTGTTGGCCGAACCGCGCGACTTTGACCTTGCCAAAACCGTGAACAGACGCCAGTTCTGTGAGGTTTTGGGGTTTGGTGACACAGAGCTCCTGCAGCGAGCGGTCGGAGAGGATGAGGTAGGAGGGGACGTTGGACGCTTTGGCCAGGTCATACCGGACCTGACGCAATTTGTGAAAGAGCGTTTGGTTTTCGGAGCCGGCTTCAAAAGCTGCCGCGCGCGGAGGCTTGACCGTTTTGGTTTCTTCGAACTTGGTCAACATGACGGGCTCCTTTCCGTGTAGCACCGCCCAGGAGCGGGCGTTGAGTTCGACCACAGGGTATTTGCCGACGGTTTGGGTGAGGAAGCCTTGTTGGATCAATTCTTTTCCTATGCTCATCCAGTGTTTCTTGCTCTTGTCCGCTCCGATGCCGTAGGTGGACAGTGCGCGGTGGGCCGCAGTGATTTTTTGCGATTGTGACCCCCGGAGTATGTCGATGTAGTGGCCCAGTCCAAAAGACCACTCGAGGCGGGCCACCGTAGAGAGCAGTTTTTGGGCGTCTTCGGTGCCTTCGTGCTGTTCAAAAGTGGTCTCGCAGTTGTCGCATTTGCCGCAGTCCTCAGCAAGCTCCTCACCGAAATATTGAAGCAAGATTTTGCGCCGGCAGACCCGAGAATCGGCAAAGTCTTGCATGCGCCGCAGCTTGCCGAGCATCACATTGCTCTGGTCCAGGTTTCCGTCCACTTGGCAATGGGTGGACAGGGTGTGGAAATCGGATCCGCCATGGAGGAGCAGGGCCTGGCTGTCCAGCCCATCGCGTCCCGCCCTGCCTGTCTCTTGGTAGTACCCCTCGATGTTTTTGGGCAGGTTCATGTGCACCACATAGCGCACGTTGTTCTTGTCGATGCCCATGCCAAAAGCGATGGTCGCTGCGATGATGTCCACTTCGTCGCGGATGAACTGGTCTTGGCGCTCCATGCGTTCTTGGCTGGAGAGTCCCGCGTGGTAGCATGTCGCCCGGTATCCGGCGCTTTGCAGGACCTCTGCTATTTCTTGAGTGCGCTTGCGCGAGAGGCAATAGACAATGCCGGATTCCGAAGCGTGCTTGGCGACGAACGCCAAGAGCTGCGCCTTTTCATCGGTCCGCGGTTTGGCCGCATAGTGGATTTCGGGCCGGTCAAAACTGTTCTCGAACAGGGCGGCGTTTTCGAGCCCGAGCTGCTTGATGATGTCGCGCTTGGTGGCCTGATCGGCCGTGGCGGTGAGGGCCAATACGGGCACGTCCGGAAAATGGGTGCCCAAGTCTTTGAGCTTGGTGTAAGCCGGCCGAAAATCGTGGCCCCAAGAGCTGATGCAGTGGGCTTCATCCACCGCGACCATGTCAATTTTGACAGACTTGAGCTGCTCCAGCAGCCCGCCTTGCATGCTCATCAGCCGCTCGGGGGCGATGTAGAGCAACTTCAGCGTGCCACTGCCGATGGAGTTGAATATCCGGTTGTATTCGTCGGGGTGTTGGCTGGAGTTGAGGTATGCGGCTTCGATGCCTTTCAAGCGCAGGTCGTCCACCTGGTCCTTCATCAAGGCGATCAGGGGCGAAATGACCAGGGTCAACCCCGCCTTCAGCATGGCTGGGAGCTGGTAGCACATGGATTTACCGCCTCCAGTGGGCATGATCACAAAGGCGCTCTTTCCTTCCATGACCTCTGCGATCACGGGCTTTTGGGCCTCCCGCAGTCCAGGGTAACCCCAGTATTGGCTCAAACAAGTCTGGATGTCCGGGTTGTTCATTGCAGGCGGTGGGGTGGGCGCGGAAATTTAGAGCGAAAGGCAGGGCAGCAAGCCAAAGAACGACCGAAAACGCCGCGGACTTTCCATACGTTTACAGCCGTTGGCCTGGAATTCGCGCATGGGCTTCCCCCGTACCGTGGGGTTTCTTGTGCGAAGAATGGGCTGTGTCTCTTGGGGACAGTGAATCGGCGTTGTGATGAAAAACATGGGTGCTTTCTTGGTGGGTCTGTCCGTGCTGGGTTTTGTTTCCTGCGGGATGCAGCAGCGCGTGACCAGCACGACATCCCAAATCACATGCCCCCTGTGTGGTCATCAGGAAACAGAGACGCTGCCCACCGATTACTGCGTGATCGCCTACGATTGCAAACAGTGCGGAGTCACCCTGCGGCCTGAGGGGGACGATTGTTGTGTTTATTGCACCCACGGCGATCACAAGTGCCCTTCCAAACAGTAAGTCCTGCAGTGGGTCTGACGGGGTGGGCATAGACAGGGTTGCCGAAAACACAATGAAGCCATGAGAACCCCTGTTTTGTTGTCCGCCGCCTGCCTGCTCTCGGTTTGGCTTTCTGTGGCCCCTGTGGCCCCTGTGGCGGCCCAAACTTGGGAGCAAGCCGCGGGAACGGCGGGCATCAACATGCAGTGCGTGCTGTCAGCGCAAGGCTGGGATTTTGGTGGGGGTGCCCTTGGCACTTTTCGCTCTTTCGACGGCGGTGGCAGCTTTGAAGAGGCCAACGTCGGCAATACGAGTATGGGCCCCACCCGGGGGTTCACTTCAGATGAGACGTATGTCTACAAGTGCACCAGCAATGGCGTGTTTCGCAGCGGAGACAATGGGGCGGGCTGGGAATCGGTGGCTACAGGGCTGCCTCAAATGCTGACCCACGGTATGACCGCTACTGCCGGCCGCGTATGGGTGGCCACACAGACGGGCGTTTTTGCGAGCGACGATCAGGGCATGACCTGGGAAGGGGCCGGCTTGGATGGACTGAATGTGCGGTGCATCACCGCATGGGAGGAGGTGGTGTTTGTGGGCACCATCGATGAGGGGCTGTTCAAGTCCGAGGATGGGGGCGCTTCTTGGGAGGCGATCAACAACGGCTCTACCTCCAATTCCTTCCGCGCCATAGAGGCACATGCGGGAATGGTGTTTGCAGGAGGAGAAATTGGTACGGGCGTTTTTCGGTCGCAGGACATGGGCGCTTCGTGGGAACTGCTGGGCGGCGGATTGCCGATGGGGTCCTACCGGGGATTTGCCACGGATGGGGAGTGGATTGTGGCCGGTTCTTTTATGGCGGGTGTTTTTGCCTCTTCCGATGGCGGCGACACTTGGATGGAATTCAATGCGGGCCTGGGTGACCTGTCCATTTTTGACCTGTGTTTCAACCAAGACCACCTGGTCGCGGCCACCAATGCTTCCGGCATCTGGCGTTTGCCCCGTACGGCGCTGGAATCAACCGGCATGGGCGAGGATGTGGCGGCTCGCGTGTGGACCCTTTATCCCAATCCGGCGGGCGATGTGGCCACCCTCGGGGGCCTGCCGCCCGCAGAGCCTTGGTGGGCTCAGCCTACGGGATTGGACGGCCGGGTGGTCAAGGAATTCAACGGCGAGGGCGACACCCGGCTGTCTTTTGCCGGCCTGCCTTGCGGCACATA
>Ga0115568_10001185_pt1 | contig 18984 bp, 10 predicted proteins | sample COGITO_mtgs_1204_FD_87296 | JGI IMG/M metagenome (GOLD analysis project Ga0115568, IMG submission 87296) | Pelagic marine microbial communities from North Sea - COGITO_mtgs_120426 | ecosystem: Environmental > Aquatic > Marine > Epipelagic | place: Germany:Helgoland, sampling site Kabeltonne...
TTAGTTCACTTATTAATGAACTTGCATTTCTCTTCTTTCCCATTGTAGTTAAATTTAAGTGTTTACTCTGTTTAAAACACGCTCTTATAATTTAACCCTTATTAGTTCACTTTTTGCTGACGGCATACATCTTTCTCATTATCATTGTTCAAAAACTTCGTCATTGCCTGTAAATGAACTTATTACTATTTTCAGAGCAATTTATAAAAATACTCTTGTGAGGCTTTCCCCTATTTATCATTAAAGGCACTACGTTCAATTAGCGGATAATCTTGCCCATTCGGGTTTTCCCATCAATGATCAAAGTATAAAAATAAACGCCGGCATTTAGCGCGACATTATCTTGAAAATCAATTTGAAGAACCTTAGATCCATCATTTTTAAACGACCTCTGAAACAGCTCCTGACCTGCAGTATTGACAATTTTAAATTCACAAAAGTTATAATCAATTTTACCAAGATCAATATTCAACTTATCAGTAAAGGGATTTGGAAATATATCTACCGATGAAATCGCCTTTTCGGTGGTTCCGTTAATGATTTTTTTATCGGTATTTTCTTTAATATGAAGTACCTGATTAGCCCTAACATTTGTGAAAATTTCAATACTACCTTCAGGCCAAGTCACCTCAACTTGATCTACCATAGTGTAATCTGAAAGTCCAAAATGATTGGATTTGATACTTTGCCCAAATAGGTTCATTCCCGTGTAATATCGATAGTAATCCTCTCCGTCACAGGTAATTCTAATTTTTGATCCAAAAGCATTACGATTACTAACCGTTCCTTCAAGCGTTATTTGGAGCCAATTATTTGCGATGTTTGAAGATTCAATATTGGTGTTTTTATATAGACTTGATGGTGCATCACGATTTCCAACAATCATATCAAAATCTCCATCTCCATCATAATCAAAAACTTCAAGACCCATACCGTAGTTAATATTGTCCACACCAAGCTCAGCTGAGAGATTTTTAAAACCATCTTCATCATTCAAGAAAAAAGTATTTCGATCATCTTTTGCCATATGAGAGGTATAACCGTTTACCGCGTATAAGTCTTCATCGAGATCGTGATCGGCATCAAAAAATCTTACTCCCCAGCCCCAACCAGTATCATCTATTCCCAAAGAAATCGACTCATTTGAAAATAATCCATCCCCATTATTAACAAAAAAAGCATTCGGTTCAAAACTAAAAATATTCGTCACGTATATATCAAAACGTCCATCATTATTATAATCACACACATCCATTCCCATTCCATTCCCATCATTATCCAGGCCATAAAGCCGTGCCCAATCTGAAAAAGTTCCATCACCGTTATTTAAAAATAATCCATTCTCCTGCGCGTCATTTGCCACATATAAATCGACAAGGCCATCATAATTAATATCTATAGGCAGAGCTGAAAAGGAATTTCTATCATCTCCTAAGCCCGATTGTATAGTAATATCAACGAAAGTATCCTCTCCATCATTGCGATAAAGTCGATTTTCTCTAATCCAGTCGCAGACAAATAGATCTAGATCTCCATCCAAATCATAATCCCACCAAAGACCAGTAGTACTGTAACAAAATTGGCAACCTTGTACTCCTGAGGACTGCGTAACATTAGTGAACTTGCCATTACCGTCATTACGCCACAATTCATCTAGACCGAAATTAGTTAAAAAAATATCAGGATAGCCATCATTATTATAATCTCCCCAACTGGCCCCCATTTTTGACCCCATCACCATTCCTTCATTGTGCAAGGCTTTATAATTGATAAGTTCAGCCGCTAAGGTTACATCAGAATAGCCCTGCTCTCCATCATTTCGCATTAATCTACTCCAGGTCAAAGGATCACTTTCATCAAAAATTGTTGCAGCCACTAAAAATAAATCTAGGTCTCCATCAAGATCATAATCTGCGACTGCTACACCGTTTACATTATGCAATTCATTTTGAATTTCAAAATTTTGAACTATTTCAAAACTTTGGCAATAACCAAATGACATTGACCAAGTGAAAATGATGATAATTAGTACAGCATTTAATAAAACAATCTTCATTCAATAAAAACCAATTTGAAAAGGGTATTTTTCACCTTATTATAATTTTATCAAATATCTTTTTTGAAAATTATTAATTTTTATCTGGTAATAGCAATGAACTTTTTGGGAAATAACCTAACCAAGACTAACACATAAATTCCATGTTTTGTTACCAAATTGTGACTTTAATAAATCTTAATTTCCTTTTTTTGCACATAACCAAAAAATTTATTGCCTAAAAAAAACAATTCTATCGAATAAAATATACTCGCTGCACAATTAACATCCAGCATTGCCAGCTGCGCACGAAAGTTTATTATCAAAAGATTTATCTTAAAAAAACCTACTCCAATGAAGCTATGCTAAGTTTTTTCTTCAGCCAATATTTCTCCTTGTAAAACGCGTAAGGACTAGGATCATAATTATCAATAATATCCACATTAGCCTTTAGGGGTATACTCATTTGGAGACACCAAAAAACACCATTAACTAATAATCTTCTAGTACCCGTGAACAATAAATCCGTTGAAGCACCAATCGTGGAACAAAAAACTTTCCCTTTTTTACCACTTTGCAATTGATAACTCTTGGTCCAAGCAATTGGCATCATTGGATCATTCCGGTTGATTTCAATTTTTTCACCCACCTCTTCTCCCTCTTCCAAACCTACTATTTCAGAATCTGTAATCCTCATGCCATAAAGCCTATCTTTTTTATCATATTCCCCAATTCTATTCATGACCTGTCCCAATACTACAGGTTGAGAATCTCCTGGCAAAGGTAATCTGACACCATAAACATCAGTTGGCCCCCAGACATCTCCTTCATTTATCCCATTCCAAATTGGATGTGACTCTGCACCAGGTGCTTTAATCCCAAGCGTACTTTGGTGACGATGCTCTCCATGATGAGAAATCCATTTCTCCCCAAGTACAGCACGACCAAATCCACCTTTCCAATCATCATCCCCATCATAAAAGTTTCCATAGTGTACGAATTTCGAATCAAAATCTATTTCAGAAAAGTTAAAAGCATGAGTCGATGTTCTTATACCCATAACCGGTTTTCCAAGTTTTAGGTAGTCATCAATGTATTGCATTTGTTCGTCAGGTAAGGCTCTAAATCTGGTAAATATTATCATCATATCAGCATTTTGAAGCATTTCCAAACCAGGAATATTATTCAAATTATTAGGATTTACAATTCCTGGCTCACCTTTATCCTGAGCAAACAACACGGTACAATTGAATCCATGTTTTATAGACAATATTTTTGCCAATTGGGGTAAAGCCTCTTCAGACCTATACTCCTCATCACCTGATATGAGAACAATATTGGGCATATCAACTCTTCCTTTGTAAACGAGCCACTCTTTCACTGGATCATTTTCTTCTTTACCGATACAATATACATTGTCACAATTAATCATCATCGCCACCAAAAATGTGACTATTACTATATTTATTCTCATATACTTTAATTTTTAAAATCATGAATATTAATTCTGCATAAAAAATTCTGTAGTGACCCTATTGAACTTTTCTAAATCCTCCCAATGATGAACATGACCCTCTTGTGGAAAAGATATATAGCTTGAATTCTTTATCCCTTTATGTAACACTTTTGAAAATTCAGGAGGAGTAAAAATATCCATATTACCAACGGTAATAAGTGTTGGAATATTAATTTCTGATAGCCTTGAAACAGTATCATGATGGATACAAGCATCTAGCTGTCCCTCAAAACCTTCCTGAGTTTGAGGGTTTAAATTGGATGCTGCTCCCTCCTGTCCTAGTCTAAGATCATTCATCCCATTTTCATAGAAAGGCGGTGCAAAAATCCATAGTTGCAATAATTCCATAAAATCATCAGCTCTACTTGTAACTCTCAATTTTTTCAAGCTTTCATAAACAGTTTTTGCATAATTATTAAATCTTGGCCATGTACTGATCAGTGCCATGCTGCGCACTCGATTAGCATAATTTAGAGCCAATTGCTGGGTGATTGCGCCTCCCATTGAAATACCTGCCACTCTTGCTTTTTCGATACCTAAATGGTCCATAACAGCAATAGTATCATCTGCCATCATATTAGTAGTGTAGGGACCTATCGGCTGATCAGAAAGACCAACTCCCCTGTTATCAATTAAAATACAATTAAAATACTTTTCATATTCGACCACATGCTTTTCCCAAACATTCCCCTCAGCTCCAAAGCCCATAATAAGAACCAATGGGTCTCCTTGACCCCGCATTTGAAAATAAATCTTTGCTCCACTTGATTCGGCGTAATTACCCATAATAGTTAATAATTTTAAGCTTTACCCCATTCCTTTTTAATGAACTCTAATCCTTTTTGATAGATCTCTTCAGAGGGCGAAAAATCACGCCATACGTTAATTGAATTTGCAAATTCCGGTATAATAGTCGAGAAAGCTTCAATAGTCAGCCATCCATCGTAATTAACCGACTTAAGTGAATCAAAAACTTCATTCCAACTAATTTGACCCTTGCCCGGAGTACCACGATCATTCTCACTAATATGGACGTGTTTCAAATACGGAGCTATTATATGAATAGCTTCTCGCTGACTTTTCTCTTCCATATTGGCGTGGTGAGTATCATAGATGGCACCCACATTTGGATGGTCTACGGACTTCACTAATTCTTTCAAGTCAACCACAGTATTAACCAAATAACATTCAAACCTATTTAATGCTTCCAGCGTTAACATTATTCCTGCCTGCTGAGCATAATCACCGGCTTTATGAAGCATTTCAGCACTCCATTTTTTCTCATCCGCGGTAGGCAATTCTCTTGTAAAATAAGCGAATGCAGAATGAAAAGGCCCACAAATTACATCAGATCCAGCACCATGAGACACATCGATGGCCCATTTCAAACGTTCAAGGCCAGCTTCTCTAATTACTCGATCAGGGCTAGCAATATTAGTACTCTCTGATAGAGAAGTTACACAAGTAACTCCCATATCCAGGCTGGAGATTTGTTCACCTATCCTTGAATAATGTGCTACATCTCCTTCTCCTAATGGGAGTTCAACACCATCAAAGCCGGTTTTCTTCAATTTTTCAAAAATGCCAAAATGTTGCTCAGTGACATGGTTTGTCCAAAGCAACATATTCATACCAATTTTCATTCAGTCAAGTTTATTTTTATTGTTTACTTTATTTCTTCATCCAAAAAAACAGAATAGCAAAAAGCAGAATCAATATTCCTGGAAATGATAGCATACTCCCTAGCGTAGCTTGGCCCGCGATTAGCTCTAATTCATCACCTTTGTAACCTGCTGCTGCTGCAGCTACTTTATCTGAATCAATCCAGCCCCCTATAATTGGTTGAAATATTGAAGTGGAAAACATACCTACCGCTCCAACTACAGACATTCCTAAGGCTCCGCTTTTAGGTATTTTATCCGCAATAAAACCTATCATATTTGGCCAAAAATAAGTGATTCCAAGCGCAAAAAATATTGCTGCTACGTATGCCATTGCGCCCGTCTGAGTGCTAAAAAGAAAAATTCCAATTGTAGCCAGTATAGCTGAGCCCAATAAAACTCCTGTTTGATCAAACTTTTGCACAACATCCCCACCAAAATACCTAGCCACGGCCATCAAGCCTGTAACTAATGCCAAAATCAACATCGGTTGAGCGCCACTTTTTGCCAATATTAAGCCGACCCACTGTTGCGGTCCAAACTCTGAAATAGCTGTTAATGCCATACATGCCATCATAAAAATAAATAATGGAGAAAGCATGGCCTTAAAATTTACCGACAATGAGGCCTTTTCTTTAGTTTTCGCGTCTGGCCATCCCTGCTTAAAAAATAGATAAGCATATGCCAATGTTGGTAGAAGAATAATCCAAATCTGGGTCTCCCAACCGAAGCCGGAATCAGTCATGAATTTCGAAAGGAGACTACCGATAACAATTCCTCCAGGAAACCACATGTGAAAACGATTCATCATTTTGCTCATTAAATTCCCTTCGTAGGCATCTGCAATCATCGGATTACAGGCCGCCTCAGTACATCCATTTCCAAGACCTATTAGTAATGTCGAAATGAGTAATCCAGCATAACTTCCACTGTAAATGGTCATTATTATCCCAATCGCATGAGCAAGAAATGCAAATTGCATTATTTTTTGACCTCCTACCTTATGATAAATTAAACCTCCAAATACCATGGAAATCGGAAAACCTAAAAACCACATAGAATTGATGTAGCCCAGCTGTTCAGCCGATAAGTCTAGCTCTTCTCCAAGTTCTGGAAGGATACCTGCTCTTATACTGAATGAAAGTGCCGTAGTAACTAGCGCAAGACAACTACCATAAAATAATCTTACATGGTTATTTTGATTCATAAAATTACTATTTAAAACAATCTTTATTGACTATTTTGAAATCTTGCCGATAAACTTTTTTTTAAAAATTACAATTGGCATAAATACTAATTATTACTTTTATCAAAACAAATTTATTGCGTCAGAATGGCCAATTCTTTTGAACTCGATCCAGCCAGGTTATGGATGGTATTTTGAACTTTCCCTTCAAATACATTCCCATTTAAATCCATAACTTTATACGCAATAGTCATCACATCAATAGGTTTAATATCGGGCAAAACTAGTTTTACGCTCTTTTTATCCTTACTAACTTCTACCTTAGTAATATTAAGTATTTTAGTATTGTATCTTTCTGATCCATAATCGCTACTTCTAATAATATCCCAAGTCTGGACCTCAAAATTTTCAGGATTGGCTACTTTTTCTGCATCCAATTCGGATGCAAATGATAATTGAATCCCATCCTCTTCTGCATTAAGCTTGATTGGGACGGTTACTGGATTTCCTGTATATCTTATCCTATAAAGATCACCAGTTCTCATATTTTTGGAGGTACTCCATGCAGACATTCCACATAGATATAAATTACCATCTTCTGGATGAAATCTACCTCTCATAACACCGGTATAAAACTGCAATTGAGGCACGTCAACAATACCGCCTTGCCTCTGTCCGTTTACCTCCTCATGCAATACCAGTTGCATCTTTCCATAACCATAAGAAAAGCTCAATAGCCCTCCATTCAAGGGACCCCATTTTTCGCTATCAATCCATAAAAGCTCAGAAGGAGATCGATCAAATTCCATATCAACCCAGACCATAGGGGGTACCATGGCTAAATCACCAGAATCAGCGGGAGGGTTATAACCCCACATATTTCCAAAAAATTTATTTTCTCCTCCAGTATCTATCCAATTAATACGATTCATGGGATTCCAATATCCTTGCTGATCGGTAACTAAAAAACTACCATCAGGATTCAAACAAATACCATTTGCCGCTCTAAAACCTGAGGCAATGATTTCTGACTTTTTACCATCCTTACTGACTTTAATTAAGGTACCATGCTGAGGAACTAACGCCTCGCGAGCATGTCTCCCACTTTTGGCATAATAAAAATTACCTTCCTTATCTACCTGTAATCCCATGGCAAACTCATGGAAATGATCCGTTACTTGATGGTCATGGTTAAAACTTTCATAATAGTCCGTTTCATCATCACCGTTTAAGTCTCTTAGCAGAACAAGTTGATCTCTACAAGTAACATAAATCTTCTCATCTAATACTTTGATCCCTAATGGTTGGAAAAGCCCCGAACCTATTCTCTTCCATTTTAATGTACTACCGCCATTAGTTAGACCAGTTATCAAGAAAATATCACCATCAGTGGTACAAGCCACGGCCCTATTTCCATCTTCCATAAAATCAATTCCGCTCAATTTCATTCGTGCCTGCCAAGGATTTTCGAATGGTGGAGACAAATGATCCACAGCTAATAAGCCATCATTACTTCCTCTAACTATCCTACTCTCCAACTCTTGCGGATAATGGGCAGGACCGCCTTTTGTGTATTTTAATAAAGATTCGGGTGCTGGAGAAGCCTTAACTATACGATCAAAATTTTTGACTTCTGAATCTGCAATGAATAATTTTACTCGTACTTCCTGAAATTTCTTAACATTCATCATTACGTACCCATCTTCCTCCGAAAGACTGGCTCCACTTCCAAAAATATTCACATTATTAGCGGCTGATGCTATTTTGAGTTTTAAAAATGAGGAGGAGGGTGTAATATTTATTGTTCTAGTAAAAACAATTTGATCATCCTTTTCCTCCATTCCTAATTGTTCCAGAATTTCAGCACTACCCACAGTGTATGAAAAAATAATATTATCTCCATGATGATATAGACCTTTATAATTTGCCCATTTTTTTGGTAGTGGTCCAAATTTACGTCCATCCCTCGCTGTATACCTAGAGTCATCAAATGAGCCAGTATTAGGATTTGCCCAACCGGGACCGACTGGAGTTTCAAAATGAAGTTTTCCTACTGTCCGAGGATAGGTTTCATGTCTATCATTTAGTAAAATACCCTCCCAGTCTATAAATCCGGATCCCGTCCAACCTCCAGCAACCCGCATCACATCATGATCAAATATCATCCAAGCTTTTCCAGCTGAAACACCCCCATCTCCTTGATCCAATCTAACAGCTATGCCCTTGTAAGCAAAATTATTTTTTAAATAGTCCTCATCAGCGAAAGGCGTTGGACCAGGGGAATGGTAACGTTCAAGTCCCGTTTCTTCATCAGATAACTCATAAGTATTGATGAAAAAATTACCATAATCTTGATCTGACCATGGATTGTAAGGCTCTGAAGCAGGACCCCTAGACGTCCCTTTCGGTAGATTTGCTAAATACCCAGGTGTAGTTTTAAAATATTGATCTCTATTTTCATCTCGAATATATTCCTCTCTGATATAAGTAATAACATCATATTTTTCTTGAGGAGTAAGTCTCAACTGTGGAGCCATGGCCCCATATCCCCTTGTAATGGTTTGGTACATCGAAAAAGGGTCATTTCCTGCCTTAAACGTGTGTTTCCAAAACTTAGCCGCATTTGGAAGGGATCCTTCCATATCAGGATTTCCATGACAATTGATACAATTTGCATTATATATTCGGCTTCCTCGCTCTAGAGCTACTTCGTCCAATTCCTCAATTATTCCCGCATGGTCGATATTAAGTTCTGTTTCTTGTAAATCATTATCAGATAACATGTATTTGATATTCGACCTATCGATAATGATTGGCTCAAATGATTGCTTCGTTGCAGTAAATATTAATTCATCATCTTCTACAACTAAAGTGCCGCTAAATTCACTGCTTTCAAATGTACCATTTAAGAAAAATTTCATTCCCCATTTTTCAAAGTTTGCATTCAACTCATCATTGACAATTTTCAAATTTTCTAGCTCCATCTTCCCCATTATAAAAGAATGTATAACTCCAACTATAGAATCATTTTCTTTTTCTAATTTTAGAGTGCCCAAAATAGGTTCTTCATCAAAAAATATTTCAAAATCCCAGGACCCTTCGATTCCTTGTTTTGAATTACACGCATGGAAAAAAACCATACTAAAGACTAAAATTGTACCTATCACAATTCTGAGTAATTCAATGAAATAGCCTGAATTACAGATACTCACTATTTCCTTCCTTGACATAATGATTTAACATTTAAAGTATTAATGAAAAAACTTAAATTCTCAAATAATTCTTTAGAGCAAAATTAACTATGAGGAAACAGTGAAGGTTATAAAATCCATCAAAAACGTATTAAAAAAAATCAAGTTTTTGTCTGAATCATTATTAATTACAAATTCCAATTTACTCAGGATTTGTATTAATTGCACAATCGCGGAAATAGCAATTCACTGATAACAATCCACCCAAGTTTTCTTCTTTTATTGACATTTTTTATCTAGTCTACACCAAAGCCCTAAAAATTCAAAAAAAATTATTTAACAATTATTTTGACATTAAATCCCACTCTTTGTTTTAACTATTCTCTTAATGAACATACGAACATTATCTTGATGAGAACCTTTAATTAATAAACAATTAAAGTTAAAATCTCATATTTACCCTAGAAATATCAGATGTTCTTTGAAGCATAAATTTTAACAATTTTATCCTAAAAAAAATCAACTTGTTACATTTTAAGCGTAGGATAAAATTAAAATAATCTGTCTTTCATTAATACACTTCCCAAAAGACATTTTCAATGGTTGAAATTTCCATAAAAAAAATGAAGAAGAAGCATTCATTGCCTAATGGTCAGTGTATTAATAAAGAACTGTACATTGTTTGTCCTAAAACATTATTAATCTCCTACCATAATGGATTCTGATCAATAAGATCATTATAAAGTACTTCTCCCACCGGAATAGGAAAATATTTGTGCTTTTCCTCATCAAGAGTTGCAGCACCATCAGGAAAACCGTGGGCCTGTAGTCTTTCTTTTAAAACACCCCATCGGATCATGTCATAATATCTAGTTCCTTCCATAACAAATTCCATTACTCGCTGATGCTCTATTTCATCCATAATATTAGTAGCATCTAATGCATTGCCGTTGGAGTCAACGCCAGCCGGTAAATTGGCACGTTCTCGAATTAAGTTGATTGCATCTATTGATGCTGTAATATTACCCCCAGCCATAAAGTTTGCCTCAGCATACATCAATAAAATATCTGCATAACGGATAATTCTTTCATTATTGACATTATTGACTGGATAACAAGCTAAATCTTCACTGAGATATTTTCTTAACCAACCGGAAAAACTACCTCCATCATTAGATGCCTCGCAGCCATTACCTATTATCGACTCTTCCCAATGGTTAAAAACTATGCTACAGCCACGATCTAAAGTAACAGTTACATTTTCATATTCGCTTTCTGCAACAGGGTCCCAGCAACCATTTAGCATTACCTCTGTAATTGTGGCATCTGGATATAAATCTGCAACTACCGAGGTCCAATAACTATCCTCACCAGTGAAGTCTTCTTCCCAGCATTCAAGTCCTCCTCCCGAATCATCTTCACCACCCCCACCAGAGGCACACACTAAACCGTCTCCCAAATCTGCAAAATTGACCCCAAATAATGGTAATCCACCTTCAAAATATAGCGTACGTAACAATCGGACATCTAAAAGACTATCACTATCTCGCTCTTTGGACATTTCCTGAAAAATCCATTCAGAGGGTTTGAAAACTATCTCTCCTGAGATACCGGGGACACTTGCAGTCCCTGGTCTTTGCTGAGTGGCATTATATGAACCAGAATAAACGTCATACTGCGCTTCGTAAATAGACTCCGAATTATTCTCAGTACTGGCTACAAAATTATCCAACCACTTAGAAGTTAATGAATATCCCCCAGTCGTTATGATCTCATTAAACTCGGTAGCTGCAAGCCCATATGAACTGTCATCATTTAAATATCCTGCACGATAAAGATAGAGTTTCCCCAAAAATGCAGTAGCCGCACCTTTTGTCGGCCTACCTACTTCTTCCTGCTCTGAAGGCAAATCAGCTTTCGCAATCGTAAGATCTTGAATCGCCTGTGCGTAAAGATTTTCAGCAGATTCAGCTGCTACATTGAACTGATCTTCAGTTTCAGCTGGACTCAAAGGAATGGGACCCGTTCCGTAAGCATGGGCAATTCTAAAGAATGACGCCCCTCTAAAAAAATGAATTTGTGCATTTAATGCTACCGATAGGTCAGAATCTGTAAATGTGTAATTTTCCATTTGCTTTAAAATTGTATTGGCCTTAAATATGGTACTGTAAGCATCAGCCCAGATATCATCGGAAATACCATTTGACGCATCATTATTAAAACTATAATATTGGGCAAATTGAGCAAAATCAACAGCAGCCAATGCTATAGCATCACTTCTAAGATTAGAAGCTTCAGAGCCACCATACCAAAGTTCATTAAATCCACCCTCAGTATCTCCAAATAATGTATTTACGGCCATTACAAAATCATCATCCGATGAAAAGAAAGATCCAGAAGTGATAGAATTAGGATTTTCAATTTCAAGCCAATCATTACTACAGGACGATACCGTGAATAGAAAAAGTAATGCAATTATTTTACGAATAAATTTTATTTTTTTCATCTTTTTAATTTTTTAAAAGTTGACTGAAAAACCAAGTAATATTGTTCTAAACTGTGGTGCCGTACCTCTATCAATACCTGCACTTATCAATCCATCACGCCCTTGTTCAGGATCAATTCCTTCATAACCTGAGATTGTAAATAGGTTTTGACCACTGACGTAGACTCTTGGTGAACTCATACCCAATTTTTTAGAAAATGACATTGGTAATCTATAACCAAATTGGATTAAAGAAGCTTTTACAAAATTTCCATTTTCTATATAGCGATCTGAATCAGGCCTAGAATTATAATTTTCACCTAAATCATTTGGATTATTTCTTGGAAAGTTAGAGCCTGGATTTGTTGCAGCATCGTACGCCCCTAGCAATGTCGGGCTGAAATTATCATATCCGAAAGGTTGTTCTAAGAGATATTTTGGACCGTTATAAACTTTACTTCCAAAATTTCCATAAAAACTAAGGGTAAGATCAAAATTATTGTAAGTGGCATTAATATTCAGGCCAGCATTCCATGGTGCAATACCCAATCCACTAAAAACGCGATCACCACCCACTGGTTCAGATGTAATTTGTCCATCATCATTTGCATCCACAAATCTGACGTCACCTGGTTGAGCATTGGGCTGAATAACTGTTCCATCTGAACTTACGTGGGAATCTATCTCTGCCTGAGACTTAAAAATACCATCCGTCTCTATCAACCAAAATTCACCTGGTGATCGACCTTGAAATGTTTGAGACACATGGGGAACATCCCATTCCGGGGCCCCATCTCCATAAATAAGATCCTCAGGTATACTAGTCAATCTAGTCCAGATATAGGTCGCATTCAATCCAATATTAAGATTTACTGGACCAATATCTTGATTAAAACTAAATTCAAGCTCTACACCGGAATTATTAATTTCTCCATCATTGGTCTGAATCTCACCTCCGCCTGCAGAACTTGGTATAACTATTGCCGAGATAAGTTGGGCAGTTTGGCGTTGGAAAACGTCCACTGATGCGGATAACTTATCTTGATATAATCCGAAATCAACCCCAAAATTCGTGGTCTTTGATTCTTCCCATGATATAAATGGATTAATCGGACCCGGAGTCATAAGGCCGTTTACCACGCCACCACCTAACGAATAAGGTATATATGACAATGTAGCTTGTGGCCTATAGGTAGAAGTTACTTGGCGTCCTAAGATGCCATATGAAGCGCGGAATTTAAGACGATTGACTATATTTGATATTCCACTATTTTTCCAAAACCCTTCATTTGATAATGTCCAGCCGCCTGAAATACCAGGAAAGTTTCCATATCTCACTGATTCATCAAATCTTGAAGAGCCATCACGTCTAAAAGTGAAATTTATGGTATACTTATTGTCAAAAGAATAGAAAAGTGAAGAAATGATCGAAGTCATTCTATATTCTTCCAAACTTCCGTTCAGCTCTGTCAAAGTAGGATCAGCACCTGGACCATCAAATGTCGAAGTTATGTCAGATAAGAAAAGTTCTTTAGTTCCACTTAAAGATCGTGTAGTAAATTGCTGTGCTACGTATCCGAGAAGAGCATTAAAATTATGTTTACCTATCGCTTTGTTATAACTTAAAATATTATCGATATTCCAATTTGAGTCTTCAATCTCAGTTTCATTTAAGTAGCGTTCAGCATTAAAATATTCCTCAGGTTGACTTAAAGTCCTTGTTCTTTCTTTAAAGAATCCCTCAGTTCTGTTGTAAGATCCACTCAATCTAAACTTCAATCCTGAAATTATCTGATATTCACCATACAAATTGGCCGTGACAGTGCTTTGCTGATCACTTCTACTCCAAAAATTAGCATAATCCAAAGGGTTCCTTATAAGTGCCTCAGGATTATCTCCTCCACCCCAATAAAAAGATCTAGTTCTTGGCAGTGCTGAAGGATCATTTGCAGGATCCGGATTAACACCATAAGGGGAGAAATGAGGCACCTGAGCAATAGCCTTAAACATGACTGAACGACTAAATGCATAAGGTTCCGGAAGCACTTCAGAATTAGAAATAGCTATTGATTGTCCAAATTTAAGTTTTTTAGAAACATTAAAATTAGAATTTGCCCTGAGATTTATCCTTTCATATCCTGTCCCTAATGCTACACCATCCTGATCCTTATAACCTGCAGAAATTCGGTAGTTACCAAAATCGCCACCTCCGGAAACTGCTACATCATACGTTTGTGTGAAAGCTTCGCTATAAACAAGATTATACCAATCATAGGAATCAAATTGACCAGGATTTTCCAAGTAATCTAGAGCTGCTTGCGGCATGAGAAAATCATTAGCCTCACCACCTAAATCTTGACCATACATACTTTGCAAAATTTGCATATATTGTGCAGTGTTGGCGGTTTCAGGCCCTTTGTATGGTGTTTGAACTCCAAGTTCAGCATTAAAACTTACTTGAGGCGCGCCTTTTTTTCCTTTCTTGGTGGTTATTAATATTACGCCATTTGCAGCTCTTGACCCATAAATCGCTGCTGCAGAGGCATCTTTCAATATTTCCATAGATTCAATATCATTGGGATTAATGTTTTCGAGACCCGTCGTTGCTCTTGTTCCATCTCCATTTCCTACGATATTCTCAAAAGAGACATTTTGTAAACCAGAAATCATGACACCATCTACCACAACTAATGGTGGTGATCCTGATGTTCCACTGGGAGAGCTCACGCCTCTAATAGTCATATTAATGGGTGAACCCGGATTTGCATCGGTATATTTAATCTTTACACCTGTGACGGTCCCTTGAAGAGCCTGCGTCACATCTGCTGTTGATCGTTTTGACATATTACTAATATCAACAGAAGCAACTGCTGAGGTCACATCTGCCCTATCTTGAACACCATAACCCGTAACAACTATTTCCTCTAGCTCAGCAAGGTCAGCACTCATCGAAATGTCTACAATAGACCTTGACCCTATGACGCTTTCTTGCGATTTTAGTCCTATAAAAGTATAGACGAGAGTTCCTCCTGCTTCAGGAACCTCCAAACGAAAGTTTCCATCAACATCAGTGATTGTACCAGAAGAAGTCCCTTTGAGGACAACATTTACCCCCGGAATTCCTGTTCCATCATCACTTGAAGTTACTTGTCCAGTTACCGCTCTTTGGGCCAAAACGGACCCCAAGATGAACAGTAAGGAAGCATTTAAAAGCAAAATTTTCTTCTTCATAATTATTGATTATTTAGCTGATTATTAATTGAATCTTTTATATAATAAGTTTAAAAGTAATACTTTCTAATTATACAAAAGTAAGATTCTATTTCAATAAACCAAAATAAAAAATTAAACTATGGACGTGTCTATTTTAATATATTTAAATATATGAAATATAAATAGAAAAAATTTATATTTATACCAGTTTTGTTGATAAAATCACAAGAAAATGTAAAATAAAATAAAAATAAAAAAAAATTGATTCGGATGTTATCTGAAATAATGCGTAATCGCATTATCTTGGTAATGTTTAGTTAAGAAGGTCATCCATTGCTAATGTATATAGTAAAGTAATGAATGGTCTTTTATTACATTTTACCTATGCAATCTTACCTTTTATAGAAATAAATTAAGTTAGAAATTGCCTACTTTTTAAACCGATGAAAAATACTAAAAAATTGATTATAATTGAAAATGCAAATTAAGTGAGATCTCCATCTTCAAATTGGAGTATTTTAGATATGACTAATGAAAATGCCCCGATTAACGTGGCGTCTTGATCAAATGATGATGGAACTAGTTTTACAATGTACTCAATCTCACGTAATTTATTCTCCAATATATGCTTTTCCAATTTGCTAAAAAATATCTCTCCAGATTTGGCAAGGCCTCCACTAAAAACAATGATTTCCGGATTAAACAATTTGATTAGACTGTCCACACCAATTCCCAAATAAGTCATGGCTTCATCTACTATTTTCAAAGCAAGTTTATCATCCTTTTTTGCTGCATTTATTACAATTTCTGCTGTTATTTTCTCTAAGTTACCTTTGACGATACTTATCATGCTACTTTCCTCGCCAGCACTAATTTGATGTTTTGCAATTTCAGCAATACCATAACCTGAAGAAAGTGCTTCAATACATCCTTTAATTCCATCTGCATCTTTATGGGGACTATTATGATTTACTATTATGTGCCCAAACTCACCTGTAAAGCCCCGATTACCAAAAAATGGTTCCCCATTAATAATGATACCGGCTCCAATACCGAAACCCACGTTGACACAAATAAAATTCTTGTGTTGTTTCCCTACACCATATAGTAATTCTCCTAAAGCTGTGACACGTGACACATTATCATAAAAAACAGCTATTTTCAGATGTTTTTTTAACTCCTCTCGAAGATTGACTTTCTTCCATTTAAACATGGGCGAATATTCAATTATACCGGTTTCAGTGTTAATTAAACCAGCAACCGCAAGTCCAATACCCAGTATTTTATCTTCGACAAGTTTAGAACGTTCTATTAGTTTATTAATAAGCTCAACTAACTGCAGACTTATCTTTTCAAAACCACTTTTGAGATCGGTGGGCTTCTCAACTTCTGTTATAAACTTTCCATCTAAGTCCGAGATTGCCGCCCGGATACTAGTGGAACCCAAATCAACACCAATGACAAAGTTATGTGAGCCATCAAACCTAATTAGCTTTGGAGGTCTACCCCCAGTTGAATCTCCATGACCGACCATGCGCACCAAATTAGTACCTATCAAACTGTCCACTATTCTAGTTACCGTTGGCGCACTAAGTTTGGTTTTTTTTACAATATCAGCTCTTGAAATTTCACCGGATACCCGAATCAATCTCAAAACCTCTATTTTATTTAGCTTATTTATGTATGAGACATCTTTTCTTAAACTTCTTAAATCGTTCATGGACTTTTAGTTTGTAATCTTGAAATTTCACCGGATACCCGAATCAATCTCAAAACCTCTATTTTATTTAGCTTATTTATGTATGAGACATCTTTTCTTAAACTTCTTAAATCGTTCATGGACTTTTAGTTTGTAAATAAAGGTAATAAAGTTCTTAACCACCATTTGATTTGGCTAAATATAGAGCATTTCTTAAAACATTCTACACAATAAAAGATATGACTCTTTATTTGCCAATATAATTGTATACCGTCAGAGGATATTATTCATTCTAAGTTGACTACTTACGAGGGGTTAGACAAACTCCATAAAATAAAAAGATGACTACCTAAAAAAATAAGTTTTGAGGATGTTAGTTAAAGTTGTATCTCACGCCCGCCATTACTCCAAAGCCGTTAGGAACGGATGAAAAACCCATATAACTTCTGGTGATAGATTGGAATGATTGTGTATAGTTAGGCTCAAAAGTAACATCGATATTCTGAAGAAGTCGGTAACCTAAACTTACCCCTGTCTGACCTGAAAACGAGATATTTCTATATACAGAATTATCACTGGTTGTAAATTCAGTTAGAGGTGTTGAATCATCCAAGGATCGATGAATGTTTCCAAGGTAAAAATTGGTCACCAAACCAGCGTTCAAACGGAGTGACAAGCGTTGATCTAGAAATATAAAACCTGCCCGCAAAGGCACAGAGGCGTAATCTATCCTATTCTCCAATTCCGTCTCTGTATTTTTGTACGCTATTTCTTGCGTTTTTTGAACTCCCTTATTTATGCTTTCTGCAACTGGAGATGGATTCTGAGGAGACATTGATGTGGGATAAGAAATAGTTTCAACCATAAAATTAGACTGTTGAACTAATTCCGTTTGGACATATTGAAGACCTCCCTCAAGAACAAACCGCTCTTTGAAAGTCATACCTAGATTAACTTCTATTTTCCTATTAATTCCCACCAACATATTTTCATTCAGTGAGGTCACAGTACCCCCTTGATCTCTCAAAAATCCTGAATTTAACCCCCCTGAAGAGAGCATATCGCCTGCATTTATCATTTCATAATTGGGGTTGAATGAAGATCCACCAATATTAATTCCCGCCCATAAATGGTCCTTGTCTGCTATTGAATTTTTCTTGAGAAAAAACATAGGATAAGAAGCAAAAATGGGAGTTATGGTTCTCTTGTCAATCGAATTTTTATCCAATAACTGATATTCTTTTTTATCAGGACTTAATATTTTCCTATCTATTGCCAGTGAAGAACTTTTTTCTCCCGATTTGCGATGCTCTGAATTTGAATTTAATTCTTTTAAATCTAAAAAATAAAGCTTTTTGGAAGCCATGAGAGGCCCTGTGAGCGGTGAAGTATCGTTTGATGGATTTTGATTCCCATTTTGGCTCAAAAATATATTTTCCGGCTTAGAGTCAATACCTAGCCATTGTGATTGAATAGAAACACTGATCGCTATTAAAACAGCAATAGCTGCCACCAAACCATAGATTTGGGCACGATGTCTGTACTTCAATACATCCAAGCTTTTAGCGATCATACTCCACACGCTATCAGAAGGAGTTATTTCCGCCTCTTCCATGGCTTTTCGCCAGTGGTTCGCAAATGGCTCTCGATCGCTGCTGTGGCTATCCATATTTGACATGACCTTTTAATTCCAACATTTTAATCAATAGCTTCTTGGCCCTTGAGTATTGGGATTTAGATGTCCCCTCACTGATCTTTAATCTCGCTGCAATCTCATGATGTTTGTACCCCTCTATGGCGTACATGTTAAATATTATTCGGCTTCCATCGGGCAGCGACATAATCATCTTAATTAATTCTTGATGACTAATTTTGGAAAAAACATCTTCATTTACCACATGATCGTCTAAATTGACTATATCTACCATTGGATATAAAAAAAGCTTACTTCTCTGATGATTTAAAGCCGTATTTACCACGATCCTCTTGATCCAATAA
>Ga0115568_10001204_pt1 | contig 18806 bp, 17 predicted proteins | sample COGITO_mtgs_1204_FD_87296 | JGI IMG/M metagenome (GOLD analysis project Ga0115568, IMG submission 87296) | Pelagic marine microbial communities from North Sea - COGITO_mtgs_120426 | ecosystem: Environmental > Aquatic > Marine > Epipelagic | place: Germany:Helgoland, sampling site Kabeltonne...
CGGATACACCTTTACTTCGAGCAGCCTAAATACAACGACCTTTTTAGAAGAACATTACGTTATTGTAAAAGTACTCGATACGGTCGGTAAGTATCCCGGTGCGTTAGAAGTGGAGTATCAAGCGTACAATAATGCTTTACGTCGTGAAGAAGACAAAGTTTTTTCGGTTATGTTGTCTTATAATGATGGTTTCGCTTCAGAACCAACTATCAACACGAAGTTAATCATTGGTATTACTCACAGGTCGGGTTCAAACCCTTCTATGGAACTTAAAAATTTCAAGATCAAGGGGCCCGACACGACGCTTGCGCAAATCGGTGCGATTCAAAACGTGACCACCGACAACACGTCGGTCCAGAATTATCACACGGTTTCGTTCGGTTTGGAATCCGTTTCCGCTTCCAGCGTCGAGAACGCCGAGATTTACGCCGCCGTGTTCACGCGCGACCTGAAGAACGAAAAGCACGCCGGAAGCCTCGGCGGCTTTAAAAACGAAGTGTACTCGGTCGACGAAAGCGAGATTGCCCCGATTTTGACCGTCCCCGCAGGGACGAGCGTGGGTCCGGGTACTTTCACGCTCGACAAGGCGATCGACACAAACGGGGACCTGGTGGACCTGTACACGGTCAACGCGGGATACCTGTACGTGTGGGCGAAAACCTTGGCGGGATCGTCCGGAGACTTTGCCGGTGGGCGCTCGGCGATTCAAGAAGGAGGCGACGTGTTCGTGCCACCATTCACGTTTACCATCGACGGTAACGAATACTCACGATCCGCCAGTGATCCACTTTACCAAATAACGTTGGACGAAGTGACGGATGCGGATCCGGGTAAAACGCCTTGGGTACTTGCTTTGAATTACATTCATAAAGATGGCACTACTCCCATATTGGTTTTCCGTGATACAACGACAGGTTTTCCTATGCTTCAAACGGATGGTAGTTTAGATTTTGATAACGTAAACATCACCGGAACAGTGGATGACGGTAGCGTTTCAAATCCAGACTCGTGGGGGCATACCGGAAATGATTTGTTCGATAAGATATGTGTGGCGCTTGGGTCGTTAACAGGAAACGATAACGGGTTGGAGGTACGTATGCGTGCAAAGACAAGTGGTCATGATAGGATATTGCATATGAAATTATGGCACCCAGACTTAATTACCGATTTCCGATATGGTAATGGAGGTGTAGACGGCGCGAGAATATTAACAGCAGAACATGCTGTTGAATACAACGACCATTCTACAACTATTGGTGTAAATAATTCCACCAATGTGTTTTGTCAACAAGGTGGAGATTACGCAATGACGTCAGGTCCTTTAAGAACCACTGATAATAGCAAGTATTGGCGTTGTGAAGGTGGTTACAATCAATGGTTTGTTGACGATCACAGTGGTGATAACAACACCTACCATCAGATTTGGGTGCGTGCGAATCTCTACTAGACTTTAATTCATCAGTCTATTGTACACTTGCACTTTGAGGTCTGTGGACAAGCAACACCAGACCGTGTAAATATAGTTGTGTAAGTCTACCGCGGGAACATCGTAGTCAAAACACAACTTGGCCAAGGCGGGGTTCGTTTCGAACACGTCGCTTTGGTACGCGTAGTAGGTTTGACCGTCGTTGATCGCCAAGAACAGGTCGTTGTCCAACACGTTGAGAAAGTACATGTCAGAAAGCACGTTTCGGTCGTACGTATTGTAGTACTTCATGACGATCTTCTTGAAGTAAAAGTGGAAATGCTCGATGCTGTGCTTTTGGGTCTCGGACACCGAGTAAATCGTCTTGTAAAGGTGCTTTGCGAAAATCTCGTGTATCACGAGGTCGGTCGGAAGCGTGTGCTTCGACAAGAGCAAAGGCGCGATCAAAGAAGAAGCCATTATTGCTGACTACGTTATTATTCACTAACACGGTCTTTAAGTGAATAATTTTTATTTTGTAATAGGTAATATATATGACAACTACCACCCCGCTCGTTCGGGTGGATACGACCGTGAACACGGACGTGAAGTATTCCAAAGTGTTCGCCTTGGCGTTTGTGAAAATCGAAGGGGTGACCGGTGTCTTTACCGAAGACCAGCTTCGTGCATTCGTGATTCCCAAACTGAGTGACGCGACGTTGTTCGGGTCCGCGATCGTCCAGCTGGACAGTCTGGCTACCGGACACAATTACCATTCCGGCAAAGGCGACGAAACGTTTACCGGTCTTCTGACCAAAGTGTTTAGCAACGGAATTGACGAGTCCAACCCGACAGCCGACGACCTTTCCGCCGGTATCGACGTGTACTTTGTGACCATGGACGGTGTCAACGAAACGGCGATGAGGTCGGTATTCACAGAGGTTATTCGACTTAATCCTAAGTTTATAACCGATAATCAAGTCACAAACAACTACAACTCAGAGTACGGTTGGGAAACAGATCAAGACTGGCTAAGTTATTCAAATAGCGGTACAAGCTGGAAACTATTTAACAAAAGCACTGGCAACCCAATTCGAGATATAACTCGATGGCAAAGTGTTGGAGGTAATGGTTTTATAACAACAGAAAACCCTTCCATAGTAATGATAAAGTATCCAGTAGAATGTATCGTAAAACGTTATCGACTAACTTCACAACCGGCATGGGAATCTCCTGAAGGCACATTTAGCAATATTTGGTACCCCCAAAATTGGAAACTTCAAGGTTCGAACGACAATTTAACTTGGACCGATATTGGGGATGAACAAATTATAACTAATGGTTGGGACGAATTAGTAACAAAGGAATTCGATGTTTCATTCAATTCCATCAAGTACATGTACTTTAGACTTGTAATTACTAATTCTATTTACCACGATTCTACACCCGAAACTAACCCGGGCTTTGTTGTGGCGATTGAGGAATGGGAATTAGAAACCGTGCAATAATAGAATCAAAAGCAATAATAATAATAAAAGTAACAATAATAACAAAAGCAATAGTAAAAAAAATCCCCACTTTTTTTAATAAAAGGAATGCGAAAGCACGTGTACGGAACGTCGTCCAGAACCGGTCCAAATATCGTTTCGAACGTATCAATTCAAGGAACGCTGTTTTCATTATGAACGAATTTCGGAATCGCGACGTTACCCAAACCGTTCTTGAACCAAAGAGACATTGTTTCAAGAATGGAATCTCCAGACGCGGCTCGAAAAGATACCAGTATTTATGTTTCAAATGTTTTGATTATTATTCCGATTCTGTTTCTTTCGGGGTGAAGGAACTAAAACCAAAAGGAAAGACTACCGACGGTCTTGCGGGTGTGGGAGACATTATAGCGCCTTTTATGTTATCGTTTGTAGCCAGTATATGGCTTGTTTTGGTAACCGTATTGATTAGCGTCAATAAAAGTACCTAGAATTAAAATTTGATTGTTCGGATTTATTCACACTTCAAAAAAAAAACCGAAAATATGTTCTTATTGATCTACATGAGCGGAACAAAACTAACCTGTGTGAGATCACAGAGTGAAGTGATCAAAAGTTTAGAAGAGAGCCACAAGTTGTAATAGAAGATTCAGAGTTAAATGTATTAGTAACGCATTTACATAACAAATGGAATTGAACGTTCTTATACTGAATTAATACGATCCACGAAAACGGGGGGGGTGACGGTCACTTCAAGTTCATCAAGTGCTCACTTATTAGTAGATAATGGAAATTTGGGAAATGGCGCATACTCACGGTAAGCGTATATTTGGACATTATTAACCTGTCCGTGCAATGTAAAAAAGGTGGTATGGCAATAGGCAACCATAGAAAAAAGTTGGGTTCTTGAAGATGAAATCCTAGAAGTTCAAAATTACCTGATCAATAAGCATGATGTACCGGCATTATAAGGTACCATGTTTCTTGCGTGTTTTATAAAGATCCACGACGGTACCGTGGTTCCAGCATCGGAAGACATACTTGATCATGGATATGTACACACTCAAATCGATTCCAATAGTAATACGTGTAGATACCCACTATCAAATTTTATGACAGAGTGCGTTGTGGGGTATTGATGACAGAATCAGATTAAGAAGTCGCTGCGATTTTGATTTTCACGGGGTCGGCGTTGACGTCGCTTTGTTTGACGGAAACGTGCACGTTGTCCGAGTCACGGGCCCCGCCTTTATTCTGTTCTTTGAACTTGACGGTTAATCTGGGGAACATTTTTAAATAACCAAAATATTAAATTTGTTAAATTGAGACGTACTGCTAAAAAAAACTACTTAAAGAAACATAGTATAAAAAATAAAAGACGGGATTATTATGATGGACTGTGACATTTGCGTCTTTCGTTTTAATCGGTCGACACGGAAGAGGATCACGTGTCCTTCGTGTCGCTTAAACGTGTGCGTCGCGTGCGTAAAGCAGGTCCCGAGCAACGGTTTGGACATCACGTGTATGCGATGCAAGCACGTATGGGACATGGAGTTTGTCGTCGGGGTGTCGCGTTCGTTGGTCTCCGCGCATAAGCGACGCGTAGAGACGCTCTTGATCGACCAGGAGCGTACCAAGCTTCCGGAGACGCAGTACTACCTACAGTACGACCACGCGATGGAACACGTCGTGCGTCCGCGGATTCAACGGGACCTACAAAGGTTAATCGAGTTAAAAGACGAGCACGAGGCGGCTTGGCAGGACAGCGTTCTCGAGAAAATACGTGATATTCACCGCGCGATTCGAAAGACGCGTCGGGATATCAACCGGTTGTCCCGACACCTCGACGAGTGGAACTTCCACAAGCGCATGACGTACGTGGAGTACATTCCGAAGCACCTGCAAACAGCTCCCGAAGACAACAACAAGCCCGCGCAGCACGTGTTTCCGTGTCCCCAAGGGGACTGTCCCGGGTTTGTGATGGACGACGGGTACGCGTGCGGGACGTGCGGGTCGAAGTGTTGTAAACGGTGTCATCAAGCGGAACATTTACTGGAATGCGAAGAGGTATTTTTAGCGACCGCACGCGAGATTCGAAAAAACACCAAGCCGTGTCCGAAGTGCGCCGTGCGGATCCACAAGATCGAAGGGTGCGACCAGATGTGGTGTACGCAGTGTCGCACCGGGTTTTCGTGGCGCACGGGGAAGGTCGAATCCGAGGACCGCATCCACAACCCGCACTATTTCGAATGGGCGGCGCGAAACAACAACGTTGTCGAAAACGACAACAATTGTCGCCCGGTCCGCATGCACCTGCTGACACATTGCGGGGTTCTGTTCGGTGCGAGCGAGGACAATCGTTTTTTCACCGAGCACTTTCGACTGAATTCGCACGTGCGCTTCGTCGAGATCGAACAACGCTTTGGCGGCCCGCGCAACGTGGACCGGGATCATTTAGACCTGCGCCTACGGTTTTTGAAGAAGGAGATTTCGGAGAAACATCTCGGGACCGTGTTGTACAAACGCCACAAGGAGGTGCTCGTCAACGTCCGGCGCGTGCAAGTGTTGCAGTTTTTCGTCGACGCGTCCAACGACATCTTCCACCGTCTGATGCACCGGTGCACGAGCGCTGACCAGGCGCTGCCCCTAAAAAACGAATTAGAGGCTCTGATCGAGTACACGAACGAGTGTTTTCAATCGCTCAAGCGGATTTATCACATGAAAATGCCCGTGTTGCGTTTCGAATACGACACGTTCGAGGTATCCGGGTTCAATGGGTATTTGCCTATTGAATAAAAAAAAATATATTATTGTAAAATGTCATTTTACGGATCTTTAAATGTGACGGAAGATTCGTTTATAGGTTTGAACTGCGACAACATGTTGAGCATACCGGAGCATCGTTCGGGTTGGAATCACGTGAAGGACCTGTGCATGCGTCATTTACACAAGACGGGAGGGTACTATTTGGTTGATTTCGTGGAGTCGATTTGGGGATGGAAGGCGTCGTCGGATCCGGACGCGTTGAAAGACGTGTACTTCGCCAACAAGACACACTACGTGACCCGCGACCACGTCAAATTCCTGCGTGGGACGGAGTACGTGCGACTAACAGACCGAACGGTGGTGTACTGGAACGGTCTAGAGTGGGTGGAGTCCGCGGACGTCGAGCCGGAGGAGGTCGACCGAGCGTCGCCGTTTGGGATCATTCAAGAGCCGTGGGTGGGGATTGTCCACAATCCGACGAGGATGCCCAAGTGGTTCGATTTTGTGAACAGTCCGCAAGAGCTCGTAAAAAACGTGGACATGCAAAGGAGTCTGCAATATTGTCGCGGGTTGATCGTGTTCAGTGAGTATCTGAAGCAAGAGTTACTTTCGCTCGGCGGGTGGCCGTGCGAGATCCACGTGGTGTATCATCCGACCGAACCGTGCGAGGTCAAGTTCAGTTCGAGATCCCTGTTGTTGTTTTCGGCATGCGTGAGGCATGTTCACAAACACCGCTTGGTCCAGGTCGGGTACTGGTTACGTCGGTTGTCGTCCATATGGGAAGTCGACGTACCGAATGGGTGGACGAAGCACTGGATCAATCGCGCGGAGCACGGTTTCCGTTGTCTAGAGGCGGAGCTGTACAACGAGCACCTCGTGGAAAAGATCGTCTTAAACCCGGACGTGAAGGTGCACAGTCTATCCGACGCGGACTTTGATCGTTTTTTGGGTCGGTCGATCATGTTCATCGACTTGTACGACTCCTCGTGTAACAACACGATCATCGAGGCGATTGTTCGTCACATTCCGATTGTGACCCGTCGTCTGCCCGCTACCGTGGAGTACCTGGGCGAGGACTACTGTTTGTTCTTTGACACCCTCGATGAAATCCCCGATCTGCTCGACGACGAAAACGTTATAATGCGCGCGCACGCGCAGCTCCGGTCGTTGGAACGGAGCGGTCGTTATTACGCGGATCATTTCGTGACCATGATGAAAGGGTTGCCTTTTTTGAACCCAAATGCCAAGCCGGAATACTATACCGCGTTGTCCCCCGGGTTCGAGTGGGTTACGGACCTGGCGGTGGGTCCATTCGAGTACACGCGCCATGATTACCGCACGGTGTGTCGTTTGATCGAAAACGAATTTGAAGGGTTGACGGACCCGTACCGTTTGTACGTCAACGAGGACGGGTATGTCGCGCACCGCGAGTACAACATCGCGTTCTCCCAAGAAACGGACACGTTCGCGCGAAACGGCTACGAGACGTTGATCGAGCTTTACACGAAACGCGTCGACAATTTTCACAACGCCTTGGAGAAGCGCACGACGTGCCTGTTGTATCACGATGCGTACCCCGTCGAGCTCGTGGAAATCATGCGCACCAAGTACCCGCGCCGTATTGTCAAAGTGATTGTGATAAACCTTATCGACACAGGTGACCGGTATCTGGACCAGCCCACGAACGTGGACGGTAACGAGTTTGCGTTCTACACGATCAAACGCACGCACGACTATATTAACGTTTTGAAAGAACGACTTAAAGAACGTTTGCTTTGAAAGTAAAAACGAGATGGTTCGCTTGTGTGCGAAGTTTTTTACGACCGATATCGTTCGTTCGATCCGTAAGTCGAAATGGGGATTCGACATAAAAAACTGGTACTTGTACAGAGAGTATCACGTCCGAAACAAGGAACGCGTACACTCTAAAAACGCGATTTTCCTGTTCAAGGAGTTTCAAAACGCCTGCGAGACGATCGCGGGCTTTAATAATAACGACGCACACGTTCGTAATTTTTTATTAAATTTATGACCTGTATAATCGATGTTTTATTTTAAAAATGAACCGACCCGCGCGGAAGAACTTTACGAGTCGCACGATTCCCCAAAAAACCACGAGTTGTTCGTTGTTCCGTTCTCAACGGCGTAACGAAGAGTTAGAAAAGGACATGTGTCATACTGACCTTTACGCGTATATCAAAGTGTTCGGCACCGACGAGCATCGCGCACGCCTGGTAGAGTTGAAGAGCAAAGTGAGACGTGTCCATTTGCTTCCGTTGTATCGCGAAGTGCTTAATTTCGATTATTTTTCAAGTGAAGACTTCATGTTGACTCGCGCCGCGTACAATTTGTCCAAAAAAGCCAATTACAAGAACGAGCTCGAAAATCTTGTTCCCGGTCTAGACGCTAAAACGGCGAAGGTGTTGGTGTTTCAAGTGGAACGACTTGTCGAATCTCGGAACGGGATAACCAACAATCGTTCACGTAAGGAGTATGAAAAGACTCTTACCGAGGTGTTCAGTGATCCGCCGGTGTATTCGGCCGAGGATGTACGCGCCTTTTTGAAGGGGGTTTTTCAATAACACGAAGGGGGTTCCAATCGTGGAGTTTGTGGAGCATGTCGACGTTCGATCGCACGGGAATGTCGTCGACCCATTTGACCTGAATACCGGACCTTTTGGGATACTCCTCGTACCCGTATGTGGGGAGCGCCTTAAACGCGCGTTGTACGTTGTTAACAGACGTATTTTTGTTCGCCTCCGAGTTCTTATTATCAATAAAAGGGACGATGTTCGCGTAGTCGATAATCACGACGCTTTTGAGTCCGTTTTTGGGCCCCAAATTGACCATGACGTTCTTGGCGTGAAGGTCGCCGTGGAATCCGCGGAATGCGCGGTAAAAGCCCTGCAAGGCGCTGCGAAACTTAGGGAAAAACGTCGCGGGGTTAAAATGGGGCGATTTTAGGTACGCCTTCGCGGTTATGGTCCGTTGGACGTCAGTGGCGCCGAAGGACGCGTGGTCCATGATGTACATACCGGACGTGCGCTTGGGGTGAATCCAATAGGCGTGAATGCGCACATGCACCCCCTTACGGAGCTCGGGGCGGGTGCCGTGCTCGATCTCACGTAGAAACTGAACCATATTGTTACTCTCTTTAAGCACGTACTTGTTGTCGATGGCGTACACCCGGACGTCCTTTGTGGAGTACGTAAGCTCGTAGCGCTTGAACGTACGGAGCTCGTGCTTAAACGCGGGGTTTGTTGGATAAATCCACTTCATTTTATACCGTTTGTTATTATTTTATTTATGTCCTTTTAGAACTTTTGAAGAACGTAGATGAACTGGAACGTCGTGTACGCCCACGCATGGCCGGACAAGCTTTACGCGGACATGGTTCGGTTTTTGAAACACGGAGAAGTCGGGCCGCTGCCCGATCACATCAAAAAGACGTTTAGGCGACGAGCGCGCACGGGTTACGCCGTGAACCCGCAGGACCAGATTGTGTTGTACGTACAGACCGCGCCTTGGAATCAGGTGAACAACCGAGTTTTGGTGGAGGCTCGGAACGGTTTTACCTTTAAGGTGGTGAAGGCGTCCGACCGGGTGGGTGTTTTGCGCCGTTTCATGACGGACATGCGCAATGTCGGGACCAATGCGCACATGCTAGTGGACCGTCTGCACCGCGAAGGGTATTTGGGGGTTTCGCGACGATTCATACATCAATTTTTGCGAAGCGATCCGTCCACATTGGCGTTACGAGTCCAGACGCAGCCTAACCCGCGGGCGGTGATCAAGTCGTTTCGACCGAGCTATCCGTTCGAGCACTGGCAGATGGATTTGATAAACATGACGGGTCCGAACAACACGTGGGTATACCCGAACAAACGGTACGAGTACGTCCTTGTCATCATCGACATCTTCACAAAGTTCGTGTACATGTATCCGATGAAAAACAAGGAAGGAATCACTGTTGCGATGATTTTGAACAAGTTGTTCTTGTCGGGTGACATTCCGGACAAGCTCCACAGTGACAAGGGCGGGGAGTTCGACAACGGGTACGTGTCCAAGCTTTGTTTGGAGTTCAAAGTGAAGCAGATTATCGGCCAGGCGTACAGTCCGCAAACGCAAGGGTTTGTCGAGAACAAGAACAAGCAGATCAAACGTTTACTCAAGTATTACATGATCAACAACGACAACAACACGTACTATGACGTTCTCGATCAGGTGGCGTACACCATAAACAATTCGAAACACGGTGTGACGGGGTTCACCCCGATGCAGTTACATAAAGGTCGGTCGACGGAACGAAACTTTACGGTGACGGACACCAACAACAACACCGAGACGTTTCAGACGTTGTTCGAAGAGCCCGCGGACGCGGACCTCGAGAACTACTACAGCCGACGGACCGCGGTGCACAACGAGCGCGTGCGGCACGTGAAGAACACCCTGAAAGGGGTCGCGTCGAAGCGGGAGGCCACCCAACGGTCCAAGAAGAGCCCGTTGAGGGTCGGCTCGTTGGTGCACGTTCTGACGCACGTTATCGACGGAACGGACCTAATGGCCACGTTTATACGATTGGGTAATCGTGTACTACCGAACCCGATCAAGGCGACGTTCGAAGGCGCGTTCCGTCCCATCCCCGATATGAAGAAGTACCCGTTGTCCCTTTTCACCGCGTCCGATTTGAAAGGACGTAGCAAATTTTACAAGCCCGTGTTTCGTGTCGACCGCGTCGTTAAAGATTCGCTGGCGGCGGTTCGATACCACCTCGTCACCGACAGCGACTCCGACCCCGTGTACATCAAGACCATCAACGGCGGTTCTTTCGTGCGCCATTTCTACCGGGACAATTTAGTCCTGTTCGATCTTCAAACGAATCGCGACGGTATTCCGCGATTGGAAAAGATAAAACCGAACCCGTTGTTTGTGGATTTACACAACCATTCCGAGGCGAGAGCCCGTGCCCCCCCCGTCGAGGACCCCACGATTTCCGAAGAAACGCGGGAAACAAATTCGATAGAGACCATTTTGTCGAAAGCCGCATTATTGGTGACGGAAAAGCCGTACATATTCATCAACATGATTAAATCCGGCGACGAGAACGTGTCGTTCATATATGTGGCGCAAGTTGTGGGGAAAGCCGACCGAACAAGAACGACCATTCGGCTAAATACCGATCCGGAAGACCCGAACAATTCGGACTCCGCGACCCTCGTTTTGTCACCGGGACAGTATAACGCGATGAACACGAAACACGGGTGGCGGTTTGTGGAGCATAATCGTTGGCTTCTTCGCGCGGACTGTGGTCCGAAAGCCCGACACGGGCATTACGTTACGAACGTGGAGGACGTTCCGTTAATCGAATACAAGGACGTTCTCCACGACCCGAGCTACACGCTCCGCGAAATGCTGAACCACGACATCGAGAGGTACCCGAATATGTTGGTGCGATACAACACCCGAGTGGCTGCGTTGGTGCACAAAAAGTACCGAACGTCCACCAAACAGACGAGTCAAACGAAAGACAATTGGGAAATTCAGTTTGTGAACGACGGTAAAAGCAAAGCGGTAACGCTTTCTCCGGGAAATTACGGAAAACCCACCGGGTGGGAATTCGTAAACTTTAACTTTATGTTTAACATCCATTTAAAACAATCGATGTAACAAAGCGTTTACATGTCTTTGTATTTCTTGAGCGCCTTTTTCAAACAAGCGACGAAGCTCGGTTCGTGTAAAAACAGGTTGTATATGTGCGTAAAATTACCGTCCCTCCAGTTGTCGTTGAAATGCTCGACGAGCTGATTGACTCCGATTGAGTCACGAACTACGATGGCAAAGTCCGACACCCCGGACGCGTACCACAAATTGTTTGCCGTCTTGTACACGATCGTGTTAGCGTCCAAGACGGCGCACGGGATGTCCTCCTGATTTTCGCCGATCAAGAGGTCCACGATGGCTTCCGCCACCACATCCGCCGGTTTACCGGCCGCGATTCCCGTTTGCATTTTGGTGAGCGAGAACGCGATGTTCTTTTTTACGCACATACGCAAGTCGATGTTTAAGGCAAAGGCGCCCTCTCCGCGTTTGCATTTTATTCGAAGGATGGTCTCGATGGTTTTTCGCATCGACTCGTTCTCCTCTTGCAACTGGAACATGGAGTCGCGTACGTCATTGAGCTCGTCGGTCTGTCGCCAAAGCTCTTCGGTGAGCTCGTCCATGGTTAACTTAATAATATATATTTTCTTTAATTCACTTCTTCACCATGCTGCGTCGAAGGCTCTTCTTCTCGGCGACTTCGCGGTTGTTGACGATGTACTCTGCGCCGGAGGTCGCCAGGTCCTCGGGGTCCTTGCGCATCATGTCTTGGTCGCCCAAAATCTTGGACAAATTTTCGCGAACGGTCTCTACGTTGAGCGGAGCTTTGGACGAAACGGTCTTGAGCGTAAGCACGCCGTACTCGCCCGCCTTGCACACTTCCAACGATCGTTCGGACATGTAGTTCATGATGGACTCCGTCATGTCCTTTTGCACCACCTTGAGCTCTTTGATTTGCTTGTTATGCTCTTTGACCTTGTCGTCGAGCTCGCAATATTGGACGACCATCTGCTTAAAAACACCTTCGTTCATCGTTTATGAAAGAAGTACCCAAATTCTTAATTAATTTTTTTTCAAAACAAAAAACATATTTTCGTTTACGTCATGATGCGTAATGGTCGAGTTCGTAGCGCACCGGATACGACTGAGCAGGTCCTCCTTAGATAGTTTCAAAAGCGATGTCGGTGGTAGATGGAACAACGTTGCGGAGTGGGGCGACACGATATCGGAGCGCTCGGTGTCGGGGTTTAAATGCACACACATAAACGGCAGCGCGTTGTACACGTCCAGTAACATGTCGGTGGTCGGTAGTAACATGGTCGAGCGATCGCCAAGGCATTCCAGCTCGTGCATTTGCAGATTAAATTTGGTATTGAAGTTCGTTTTGCACTTTACACAGTTCCATGTGCCGCATTTGTACTTTCGGTTCAAATGGTACGTGAGCGCCTGTTCGCTCGAAAGACACTTTCCACATCGTGGACAAATAGGCATCGTATCTAAAACAATAAAAATATTTTTAAAAGGTTTAAAAAAATAATATTTTTTAAAAGATTTAAAAAATACTATTATACATTCATTCAAGGTCGCGTTACCCTTAATATAATTTTTATATACTTCCAAGTCGTCATCGTAATCCGTGTATCCGTGTTGAACGGCGCCGTGCTCGAAAAGCATACGCTTTCGCTCGTTGGAACACCACCACATCCACTCGCGAGTGTCGTACCTTTCTATGACCGACAAAACCTTCTCCGTGAATACCTGCCTACGAAAACCCTCTGCAAGACAATCAAAATTCATTAAAATTTTAAAACACACTAGTTTCTTAATATAAAAACACTTAAAGAACACATACGATACAATACAAAAGATGCCTACCTTCGGAAGACCGTCGACGATGACTCGCAACAAATACCAGAACAACGACTCTACTAGCGACGACGAAAGCACCCATGGGGGTGATCTTAACGTGGAAATCCACAAAAACAATATATACTTTTACGAGGACATCTCGACCGAATCTATATTGTTTTTGAGCCACCAAATCTCGAGGATGGAAAAACATCTGCTAAAATTATCAACAGACTACCAACTGGAGACTTTACCGAAGATACACTTGTATATACACAGCAACGGCGGAGACGCGTTCGCCGGTTTGAGCGCGATGAGTATTATCAAGAACTGTCGCGTTCCGGTGGTGTGTATTGCGGACGGAATAGTGGCGAGCGCGGCGACGTTTTTACTCCTCGGAGCCACAGGCGGGAGGTGGATTCGTCGCAACTCGTGTGTAATGATTCATCAAATCCGGACCGAATTTTGGGGTCCGTACGACGAGCTGAAGGACGAGATGAAAAACTCGAAGAACCTTATGAAAAGCATCAAACGGATTTACAAACAGAACAGCACGATGCCGAAAGAGAAGATTGAAGAAATCATATCGAAGGAGCTTTACTTGAGTGACAAGAAGTGTGTGGAATATGGGCTTGTAGATAAGATTATTTGACTTTGTCATAGACTTCGTCCAATACTTTTTTACCAAAGTACATAATTATTGTAATGAAAATGGTTACCAAAATGTCTTTTGTGTGATCGTCACTAGCGCCTCCGCCACCTTGCCAAATGAGGACCGCGAGCAAAACCCATTTGACCGCTTCGCATTTGATGAGGTCTTTAAAAACATTGGGCGGGTCTGGAAAGCCACCGAAAGCACCTAAACCCGTGGCGGATGCGACGATGATTTGTGAAAACAGAGAAATGTCGCCAATATTTCTATTCATATGTAATATAAAATCATTTAAAAATTAGCGCAATTGAACAGTTATTATTACAAGCATGTTCGCTATCGGTATCGATCTCGGCACTACTTACTCTGCCGTAGGTGTCTGGCAAAACGATCGTGTGGAAATTATCGCGAACGAACAAGGGAACCGAACGACGCCGTCGTTCGTGGCGTTCACGGAAACAGAGCGTTTGATCGGCGACGGGGCCAAGAATCAAGCGTCGAGCAACGCGTCCAATACGGTGTACGACGCCAAGCGTCTGATCGGTCGTAAGTTTTCCGACGCGAACGTGCAAAAGGAGCTTTCGAACCTTAGTTACAAGGTGACCGGGGACACCTCCGACAAACCGGCCATTCATGTATCCTATCAAGGCGAGGAGAAGCAGTTTTATCCGGAAGAGATCTCGTCCATGATTCTGACAAAGATGAAGGGGATCAGTGAGACGTATCTAGGGGAGGAGGTCAAAGACGCGGTGGTTACCGTACCGGCCTATTTCAACGACAGCCAACGTCAATTTACAAAGGACGCGGGTGCGATTGCTGGATTGAACGTTCTCCGAATCATTAACGAACCGACCGCGGCGGCCATTGCGTACGGTTTAGACAAGAAGTCCTCCGGCGAGACGAACGTACTGATCTTCGATTGCGGTGGCGGTACGCATGATGTTTCGCTAGTATGTATCGACGACGGTGTATTCGAGGTCAAAGCGACCGCGGGAGACACGCACTTGGGTGGGGAGGATTTCGACACACGTATATCGGATTTTTTCGTGAAGGAGTTTCTACGAAAGAACAAGTCGGTTGACGAGCAAGCGTTCCGATCGAACAAGCGTGCGTTGCGTCGGTTGCGAACGGCGAGCGAGCGAGCCAAGCGGACGCTGAGTGCGTCGGCCACGACGAACGTGGAAGTCGACAGTTTGTACGACGGGATCGATTTCTCGTCTACGATTTCGCGTGCGCGTTTTGAGGAAATCACGAGCGATCTCATCGAGCGTTGTGTATCGCCCGTGGACCAGGTGCTTCGGGACGCGAAGATGTCGAAGGGCGACGTGCACGAAATTGTACTAGTCGGCGGTTCGACCCGAATTCCGAAGATTCAGAAGCGTCTCAGTGAATTTTTCAACGGGAAGGAGCTGTGTAAGTCGATCAATCCCGACGAATGTGTGGCGTACGGTGCGGCGGTCCAAGCGGCCATTCTCACGGGCAGTCACGGTAAGGAGTCGAAGCTGAACGACCTGTTGCTGTTGGACGTCACGCCCCTGAGCCTGGGTCTAGAGACGGCGGGTGGTGTGATGACGAAGATTGTGGAGCGAAACACCACGGTGCCCGTCAAGCGGACCCAAACCTTCTCGACGTACGCGGACAACCAACCGGGGGTATCCATTAAGGTTTTCGAAGGCGAGCGTCAGTTTACGCGCGACAACCACCTGTTGGGTGATTTTATGTTGGAAGGCATCCCCCGGCCCCGCGTGGGATTCCGCAGATCGAGGTCTCCTTCGACATCGACACGAACGGGATCTTGGAGGTGTCCGCGATGGAAAAAGGGACGGGCAAGCGGTCTAATATCCAAATCAAGAACGACAAGGGGCGTTTGTCGAAGGAGGACATCGAGCGCATGGTGGAAGAGTCGGAGCGTTTCAAAGCGGACGACGACAAGCATATGGAGCTCCTTCAGACCAAGAACGAACTCGAGGCCGTCTTTTACGAATACAAAAACCTACCGCACGCGGACCAAGAAAAGGTCTCGGCGATACAGTCTATATTGGACGACGACAACGCGTCGATGGAAGAAATGAAGACGCGTGTGGACGAGCTTAGGGTCGAAACCGCACCCCCACCCCCAGAAACGGTAGATTCCGAACCGAAGATTGAGGAAGTTGATTAATTAAGAAATACAACGGAATAAAAAAAATAATGAATCATCAAGATTGGGTCCCTGTGATCGTTTCGAAGAAGGGCAGCCCCACGACGACGTCGACAGCGTCCGGATACCGTACGCAAGCAGCTGCGGACATCACGCGCTTGGAGAATGACGAACCGCTAAAAAAGAGGGATCCCGTGAAGGTTAAAACGTTTGCGACGAATTTAAAAAATCTGCGTCTTTCGAAGCGCATGAACCAAAAAGAGTTTGCGACGATGATGAACGTCAAATCCGACATCGTACAAGGCATCGAGTCGGGGCGTATCGTACCGGATGCGAAGTTGGTACAGAGTATGAAAGTGCGTATGGATCGAATGGCGTTAAAAACAGGGTAAATAAATCATTTATCGTTTTCAAATGTTATTACCCCCTCTCTTCAAACATTTCAATGATGATATTTTTATAGGTGGAGGGGTGAAAATTTCCAAGCCTGTCACTTTGCGGACCGGTCGCGCGTCGTCGGAACTACGTGTGAATAACGAAGTGGTCGTTACGTACGAAAATAACGTGAGAGACCGTTATGGTGTAGAGATAACGGACATTACGCTCGTTCAACATGACGATACACAACTGGATATATCCATCATCGGGTACGACAACTTTATAAACGTGTCGAACATCACCTTGAAGTGCACCCTCATTATGATAAGACAAGACGGAACCTATAATTTGTCCCACAGGTCCACGATCATGCTACTCGAGAGTCTTGGGAAGGAGATACCTGTGAGTTTATTGGGTTCCGTAACACATCCGGTGAGATCGACTGGTGTGAGTAACAACGAGAACGACAACCGGAGCGTGGTAAATCGAAGCCGTCTGTTCAAGGAGACCGTTTTCCGACAGTCCATCGAAAGTCGCTCGAACAACCACGACGAGTACGCGGATGTTACGACGAACCAACTCTTTCCGACGTATGGACCGTATAAGTACGACGTGATTGTCATTTTAAACGACGACAACATTACGTTCACATCCATCAAACGTTCCTTATTTGTCCATGGTGTTTACGACGTTTTCGTCGAGCCGGTTCGGGCGGGTGGCGTGCGCACGGGTGTAAATGCGGACGACAGTATCCGACTGACCTGGAAACTATCGAACGAGTCCTCTACGGCCACCATCGTCGAACTCAAAGACAACGACGGGAACCCGTTAGTGACGGTACCGGCGGACGGAGTGGTGCCCTTGTCGAGTTTAGGTGCGTACAGAGGAACCGTGCGTGGGTACGTGCAATACAAACACGTAAACTGGAGTCCGCTTAATTATTCGAACGCGATCGTGTTTGAGACGTCGAACGAGCCGATGACGATAGAGTTTCGTGTGTCGAACGACGACAGGTACGACATCGGATTCGATCAATTGTATGTTCAATTGGTCACGCTCGATATGGGGACGAACACGTCGGGTGGCTCGGTTCTGGAGCGCGCGGTAACGCTCCGTTTATACGAAGACGCGGCGCGGACGAATCAAAAAGGAAATACGGTGACTTTTACGCGCTTACACGAGGCACATATAGTGAGTAATCTGGAAATATCAACCGCCTATTACGCTTCGTACGATACCAACGACCTGTTGAACCCCGTGTATTCCGACGTGCTCGACGCGCAATACTCTACGCGAACGGACCCGTCGTTGGTTACGGATTCCGACGGACCGGAAATCGAACTCACAGTGTCCGGTACGGATCCGATTACGTTTTCGGCGCGGATTGTCGACGTGTCGTACATCGTGAACATACGCTACTCTCTCAATACAGATTTGGAAATGGACAGCGTAACAACCTACCAGCAATGGACAATTGTTAATATAGAGGAATTGTCCACAGAATTTACAATATCACAACAAGAGATATTCATCTTTTACAAAGACAATACGAATGTAAAGCCGTTTCTCGTCTCCTCCGACCACGGATATACCGCTTTTAAACTAATCGTCGAATCAACTGACATTCAAAACAATCAGACGATCCAGACCGCTATAATTAATATTTAAAAAGAATACGCGTTTTTTTGAGAAATGGTATTCGGTTGTTTGTTTAGAAAAACACCAAGAGAATTAACAAGACCCGGTGGGTCGTGTTTGTTTCCCGCACCGGCCCCAGGTCATTTGTACGTGATTAAAGAACGCGAGTTTATAAAAACGAACGAAAATATTTTAAAAATCGGAAAGACGACATGCATCAAGAACCGTATGCCCGCGTATCCCAAAAACAGCCGCGTCATGGTGATTTATTACTGTACGAACATAAACGAAGTGGAAAAAAAACTGATTGTATTTTTTGACAAACACTTTACCAAACGAACGGACATCGGTCACGAGTATTACGAAGGCTGCGAGCTAGAAATGGTATTTCGCTTTTTACAATGCATGGTCGATTGGTGTTGACACTAATTTGAAATAACATTGTGCGCATTTGTCAACGTCGTCTAAGGCGCGATGTGACTGTTTCCAACTAGCGCGGCGATCACACAAGGTGTGATACAAATCCACGAGCTTGGGATATTTGACCAAATTGAGTCGGGTTTGCCCGGTTTTCATCGTGCATACTTTGTTGGCGTTCACGAGGGTCTGCACGTCCAAGTAATTGAAATGCACCCGCTGTTCCTCTTGGGGGTCTAAGACGATGCGCCAGATTTCGGACAACATGATATTCAAATCAAACTCCATGTTATGACTTACTAACGTGTCACAGTGGTCGACGTCAATCAAAAAGTTGGCAAGCACAAACTCGATACGCGACCCGTATTTCTCCGCGGTTTCGTGTTTGATTCCGTGTATGTCGCTGTTTTCTATTTCGAATCGGTCCGGTTTCACAAGCACCGACACCGCCTTGACAAGCGTGTTTTCGGCGTCGAA
>Ga0115568_10001207_pt1 | contig 18791 bp, 19 predicted proteins | sample COGITO_mtgs_1204_FD_87296 | JGI IMG/M metagenome (GOLD analysis project Ga0115568, IMG submission 87296) | Pelagic marine microbial communities from North Sea - COGITO_mtgs_120426 | ecosystem: Environmental > Aquatic > Marine > Epipelagic | place: Germany:Helgoland, sampling site Kabeltonne...
GAAAACTATTTAAAAAAAGAATCTACAAATTCGTGTTTATTGAATACTTGTAAATCGTCGATACCTTCACCCACTCCAATATATTTTACTGGAATCTTAAACTGATCTGAAATACCAATTACAACTCCGCCTTTTGCTGTGCCATCTAATTTTGTAACCGCCATAGAAGTAACCTCCGTTGCTATTGTAAATTGTTTGGCTTGCTCAAAAGCATTTTGCCCAGTAGAACCATCCAGAACTAATAAAACATCGTGTGGAGCACTTTCTACTACTTTCTGCATAACTCTTTTTATTTTAGTTAACTCGTTCATTAAATTAACCTTGTTATGTAAACGACCAGCTGTATCTATAATAACCACATCTGCATTTTGATTAACTGCAGACTTTAGAGTATCAAAAGCCACAGAAGCAGGATCAGAACCCATTTCTTGCTTTACGATAGGTACATCTGTTCGTTCTGCCCAAACCTGTAGTTGATCTATTGCTGCTGCTCTAAACGTATCGGCAGCGCCTAGAACCACTTTCAAACCTTGTTTTTTAAACTGACTAGCCAATTTACCAATAGTTGTTGTTTTACCAACACCATTTATACCAACAACCATTAATACATAGGGCATTTTATTACCGTCTTTATCGTCAGAAATCTTTGGAATTGTAAACTCGGTTTCATTACCAAGATTGGTCTCAGATAATAAACCTGCAATTTCTTCACGAAGAATATTATTTAGTTCATCGGTTCCAACATATTTATCTTTAGCCACTCTCGCTTCTATTCTATCAATAATCTTAAGCGTTGTATTTACACCTACATCAGAAGCCACTAAAACCTCTTCTAGTTTATCTAAAACATTTTCATCTACTTTAGATTTACCGGCAACTGCTTTTGTTAATTTACCAAAGAAACTTTCTTTAGTTTTTTCTAATCCTTTGTCTAAGGTTTCCTTTTTTTCTTTTGAAAATATTTTTTTAAAAAAACTCATCTTTAATTTTTATACAAGACAATAATACGCCAAAAAAACGGGTTATTGGTTGGGGTTAAAATATCTTTAAGATTGCAATGGAGAGTCCTTGAGTCGGCACCTTTAATACCTAACAATTTCATTAAAAGTATTACTACGTTATCTATCTGATAGTCAAAAGGTAATCATATAAAAAATTACTAGTAATAAAATTATATCAAAAAATATGACCTTTAAACTTAACTCAAACTAAAATCCAAGTGCAACATTAAGTAACAATCAAAAATACATAATAATAAGACGCAAAAAAAAACTACTTTCTAAAAATAGAAAGTAGTTTTGAATATTTTATAAAGTAAAACTTACTTTTTAGCTAAAAATTCATTCACCTTTGAAGGATCCATAATTGATTCTACAAATGTGTATGCTCCCGTTTTTGGAGATTTTACCATTTTGATAGCTTTACTTAATCTTTTTGAAGATGTTTGTAACGATGCTACTGTTTTCTTTGCCATTGTCTGAGTGTTTTAAATCTATGTGCTCTTTTCTGAGTTCTAGATAATTTTATTATTTTATTTCTTTATGAACAGTCATTCTCTTTAAAATAGAATTGAATTTTTTGATTTCCATTCTATCCGGAGTGTTCTTCTTATTTTTAGTTGTAATATATCTAGATGTACCTCTTTCGCCTGAAGCTTTGTGCTCTGTACATTCTAAAATTACCTGAACTCTGTTTCCTTTTTTTGCCATCTGTATAAAATTTTAAATTGCTTGAGCTTATTTAGTTAAAAATCCGTTAACTCTCGCTTCTTTTATAACTGCAGAAATACCTTTTCTGTTTATATTTTTTAAAGCTGATGCAGATACCTTTAAAGTAATCCATTTATCTTCTTCTGGAATGTAAAAACGCTTGGTCATTAGATTAGCGTCAAACTTTCTCTTGGTTCTATTTAAGGCGTGAGAAACATTGTTCCCAACCATTGCTTTCTTTCCTGTTAATTCACAAACTCTAGACATCTTTTCGACAGTATTTATAGTGTTATCTCTAAACGAGGTGCAAATGTACAAATAAATCTAAATTTGAACAAAACAATTTCACATATTTTTAAAGAATTTCTTTTTGCAGAATTTCTAGTGATTTACTTACTGTTCTATGAATTACTTTTTCTCTAGGTTGGCCAAAATTAAATTCTTGCACAATCTCTTTAGTATCCGATACAAAAGCAATAAATACAACGCCAACGCTTTTATCGGTATCATCTTTTGTTGGACCTGCATTACCAGTTACTGCAATTGCATAATTTGTTTGTAGTTTTTCTTTAACACCTTTTGCCATTTCTAAAGCCACTTGCTTACTAACAACAGTGTGTTTTTTAATAGTTTCTGAGCATACATCCAACAAATTCATCTTAGCATCTGCAGAATAGGCTACTAAACTTCCTTTATAATAAGCAGATGAACCTGCTACTGAGACTAATGTTGCTGCAATTTTACCCCCTGTTAAACTTTCTGCGGTAGAAATGGTAGTATTACTTTTAAGTAGCAGTTCGCCTACTCTTTTTTCTAAAGAACGATCATCATCTAAACCTGTAATAATCTCTGGAATTAGTTTATACAGAGCTTTCACTTTTTTATCGAGTTCTTTTTCAAGTATTTCTCTATGCTCGCCTTTAGCAGATAAACGTAATCTCACTCTACCAAATGACGGTAAATAGGCTAACTTAATAAAAGGTGGTAAGTTGTTTTCGAAATCTTCAATTCTCTCCGCAATAGTACTTTCTCCTACGCCATAAGTCATAATTGTCTTATGAATGATAACAGGTAATTTAAATTGCTTTTGAATTCTTGGTAAAACTTGATTGGTCATTAAACCTTTCATTTCATAAGGTACTCCCGGAAGTGACACAAAAACTGTCTCGTTCTCATAAAACCACATTCCTGGCGCTGTACCAAAATCGTTTTGTAAATACGTCGCTTTTGAAGGCAATTGTGCTTGTGTGCGTTGAACTTCTCTAAACGGGTGATTCATCTTTTTAAAGAGCCCTTTTATATGCGCTATAACTTCTGGATATTCTCTAACCTTATCATCATTAAAAAAGCTTGCAATTGTTTTTTTTGTGATGTCATCTTTTGTTGGCCCTAAACCACCGGTAATAATAACAATATCTACTCTTTCCTGGGCTTCTTTAAACGCATTTAATATATGTTGCTTATCATCTTGTATAGAAGTTATTTGATATACTGAAACTCCTATTTTATTCAACTGCTGACCAATCCATTGTGAATTAGTATCTACAATTTGACCTATTAGTATTTCATCGCCAATAGTAATTATTTCTGCTTTCATGCTTTTTCTTTTGAAGTATCTAAAAACCAAAGTTTAAAAAATACAAAGTATTTAAAAGGTTTTTAAAACTTACGATTACTTACTTAACCCTGATGTTAAAAGCTTCTTTTTCTGCAAGCACTCCCTTTAAAACATCATTTTCTAAAACCTTACCAACTCCTGCTGGCGTTCCTGTAAAAATAATATCTCCTTTTTTTAAGGTAAAGTATTGAGAGACATAGGAAATTATTTCATCGGTAGGCCACAACATTGCATTTGTATTTCCATCTTGAACAATTTCATCATTTTTATACAATTGAAATTTTAAGTTATCTAAATCAAATTGTTCCTTCGGATAAAACTCCCCTACAACTGCACTTCCATCAAATGCTTTGGCTTTTTCCCAAGGCAATCCTTTTTCTTTACATTTTGCTTGAACATCTCTTGCAGTAAAATCGATTCCTAAACCAATTTCATCATAATATTTATGCGCAAACTTGACATCTATATGTTTACCAACTTTATTAATTTTAACCAAAACTTCCACTTCATAATGCACATCATTAGAAAATGGAGGAATAAAAAAGGGATTTTTTCTTGGTAAAATAGCTGAATCTGGCTTTAAAAAAACAACAGGCTTTTCAGGTTTTTCGTTTGCTAATTCTTCTATATGTTTTGCGTAGTTGCGCCCAATACAGATTATTTTCATATGCAATTACTAACTCTAAATTCGTAATTATTATTTTTCTTGTCTGCAAACTGATAACTGTAGACTGCTATCTAAACTATTCTCCTGCTTCTGGAAAAACAATTGCTCTATTTCCTGAAACGATTATCTGCTGATTTAAATGGTTTTTTACCGCCTTTGCCAACACTAATTTTTCTATATCCGCACCAATTATTTTTAAAGTTGTTGGTGTACTTTCATGCGTTACAGGTTTTACATCTTGCTCTATTATAGGACCTTCATCTAAATCTACAGTTGCGTAATGCGCTGTTGCCCCTATTAACTTTACACCTCTTTCATATGCTTTTCTGTAAGGGTTTGCCCCCTGAAAAGCGGGTAAAAATGAATGATGAATATTAATAATTCGTTCTGGATAGTGGTTGATAAAATCAGAAGATAATATTTGCATATATCTCGCCATAATTACCAAATCTACTTGATTTGTATCTAACAATTCTTTTACCTGAGCTTCTTGAACCTTTTTTGTTTCTTTTGTTATGGGCAAATGGTAAAAGGGCACATTAAACATATCTGCAATATGTCTTAATTTATTGTGATTACTAATAACCATTTTTACGTTACAATTTAAAAGCCCCTCATGAGCACGTTCTAGTAAATCATATAAATTATGACTTGTATGCGAAACCATAATTGCAACATTCTGTTTTTTATCTCCATAATTAACAGACCAATCAAAATTTAAAGGCCTAGCCAAGTCTAAAAAACTATTTTCTAATTGTTCTTTAGTTAAATTTATTCCTTTGGCATTTAAACGCACTCTCATAAAATAAGTATCTTCAATAGAATTAACATATTGCTGACAACTTAAAATATTAAATCCTTTTTCATAAAAGAAACTGGTAATTTTGGCTACCAATCCTTTTTGATCTGGACATTTTATTAAAAAAGTAACTATTTGTGATTTCATACTAATTAATTATAAATTGCTAACTTCAACAAATATTGATTGGCTATGGTATCCATTTTTTAGGAAAATTTGGTTTTCTTTTTTCTAGAAAAGCATCTCTTCCTTCTTTTGCTTCATCAGTCATATATGCCAAACGTGTTGCTTCACCTGCAAAAACTTGTTGACCAACCATCCCATCATCCGTTAAATTCATTGCGAATTTTAACATTTTTATGGAAGTTGGACTTTTTTCTAAAATTTCTTGCGCCCACTCATAGGCAGTAGACTCTAATTCCTCATGAGGAATAACAGCATTTACCATCCCCATTTCATACGCTTCTTGGGCTGAATAATTTCTTCCTAAAAAGAAAATTTCTCTAGCTTTTTTTTGTCCAACCATTTTTGCCAGATAAGCAGAACCATAACCACCATCAAAAGAAGTTACATCTGCATCTGTTTGTTTAAAAATAGCATGTTCTTTAGATGCCAAAGTTAAATCACAAACCACATGTAAGCTATGTCCACCTCCAACTGCCCAACCCGGCACTACTGCAATTACAGCTTTTGGCATAAAACGAATTAAACGCTGAACTTCTAAAATATTTAATCTATGATAACCATCATCTCCAACATAACCTTGATGACCGCGTGCCTTTTGATCTCCACCAGAACAAAAGGAATACACTCCGTCTTTTGAACTAGGACCTTCTGCAGAAAGTAGCACAACCCCAATATCTGTATCTTCACCAGCATCATAAAAAGCATCATATAATTCTTTGGTAGTTTTAGGTCTAAAAGCATTTCTAACATTAGGTCTATTAAAAGCTATTCTGGCAACTCCATTGCATTTAGAATACGTAATATCTTCATATTCTTTAACAGTTTTCCACTTGGGTTGTATCATAATTTTGTATTTTGGACGTTCTTACAGAAGAATAAAAAAATTGGTTACAAAAATAAAAGATTCAAATTTATGATAAAGAAATCGTTCACCCTAATATGTATACTTTTTTTCTTTAATGGGTTTTCACAAAAATTAATTGAAAAAAATTTAGATTCTGACATGTTAGAAACTAAAAGAAATATTAAAATTTACTTACCAAAAGGTTATGAAGAAGAGGATGGCAAAAACTATCCGCTCGCTATTGTTTTTGATTCAGAGTATTTATTTGATACTTACGTTGGTAACTCTATTTTATTTGCTGCAAAGGACAAAGCTCCAAAACAAATAGTTGTTGGAATTTCTATGGATAAAACTAGAAAAAAAGACACTTATTTTAATACAAAAAATGGTAGCTTAACGGGCAGTAACATTGCTTTTTATCAATTTGTGCGAGATGAGGTGCTCTTTTATATGGAGAGTAACTACAGAACCTCTCCTTTTATTTCATTTATAGGAGAAGGGACTTCTGCTAATTTAATTAGCCATTACTTGAAAGAATCTGTGCCATTTATAAATTCATACATTTGCATAAACCCAACTTTTTCAGATTTTATAGGACAACAACTACAATCCTATAACCTAAAAAAGTTTCTGAAAGAAGATAATACTTTTTATTTATACACAAATAACAGTAGTTCCTTTTCAGTAAAAAAACAAACAAAGATTGGAGAATTACAAGCTGGTTTATCTTCACTTAAATTAAAAAATTTTAATATTATAAACGATACAATTACGACTAAGAGTAGCGTTTCTGCGATTAGCGAGGCAATACCAAGGGCTCTTAATGAAATCTTTGAAATTTACTCTGCAATTTCAAAAGAAGAGTTTGATAAAAATATTAAGGACCTGCCTCCTTTTGACGCTATTTCTTATCTAGAGAATAAATATCTAGAAATTGAATTCCTTTTTGGAAGTAATTTAGGTATAAGAGAACGTGATATTTATGCTGTAGAAAAGATTATAATTGAGAAAGAAAACGGAGATCAATTACGCGAATTTGGTAAAATGATTTTAAAATTATTTCCTAGTTCTCCTTTAGGCGACTACTATATTGGTAGATATTATGAAAGTGGAAAACAACCTGAAAAAGCTTTAAAATATTACAAAATTGGATATGGAAAAATGGATCCATCCGACCCAAATTCTGATGCTTTTTATGAAAATATTTTAAGGTTAAGTAAATAATAAATATCGAAAATACATTTTAAGATAATATTCCTTGTTAAAGAACTAAATTTTAATAAATATTTTTCGCTTATACATCTCTTTTATAATTACATAAATGAAAAAAGTGTAAAATAAGGCCCAAATAAGTGAAATAAACTTAGGATCTAATCCGGTAGAAATTCCGAAATACATCCAACATTCCTGAATACCTTTTCCTTCTATAACTGGCAAATAAAATAGGTTTGCAAGTATAGAATGTAGAATATATGCAAAGATGGCGTTAGACCCAAATACAATTCCGAATTTACTATAGGATTGATTTTTTTTATGATCGATAATCCACATAAAAGAAGCTAAAAAAAGCATTGCTAAACCTGAGGTGAAAAGAACATAAGAACTAGTCCAAATATTTTTGTTAATCGGAAAACTAAAATCCCAAAGCATTCCCAGACATAGGGCTAGAGATCCACAAAGATAAATCAAGATTATTTTGTCTTTTAAACTTTTATTTTTATTTAAAATAATATACCCACAAAACATCCCCGATATTCCAGTTGAGATTGAAGGTATAGTGCTAAAAAAACCTTCTGGATCCCATGTTTTTTGATAAAGTTTACCAGGTGTTATAAACTGATCGATCCAAGCAGCAAAATTGTTTCCAGGCTCCAAAACCCCTGCCAACGCATTTCCAAAAGGAACTTTAGTCATAAAAATCCAATAAACAATTAATAGAACAGCAGCTATCCATAAATGATAAAAAGGCTTCGTATTCAAATAAATCATTGCGCATAAAAAGTAGACCAGTGCTATTCTTTGAAGGACCCCTACAATTCTAACGTTACTAAAATCAAAGTTTGGAAACAAAGAAAGAAAAATCCCAATACCAAAAAGAATAATTGTTCTTTTCGAAATTTTTAAATATGTTGAGAAATCTAATTTTTCAATTTTCGAAAGCGATAAGACTATTGAAATGCCCACAATAAATAAAAAGAAAGGAAAGACCAAATCAGTAGGTGTTACTCCATGCCATTCCGCATGTCTTAAAGGCTTAAATACATGTTTCCAACTTCCTGGATCATTCACAACTATCATTGCAGCAATAGTAAAGCCCCTAAAAAAGTCTAAAGAAATTAATCTAGAATTCATTTATTAAAATTACAATAAATCTACTTCACCAAAACAATTCTATCCTCTTCTATGACAATTAGCTTTTGCTTGTATAAATTACCAATTGCTTTCTTAAATGCTTTCTTACTCATTTTCATATGAAAACGAATGGAATCTGGTGAGCTTTTATCTGTAATTAAAATAAACCCTTCTCTACTGCTTTTTAACTTATCCAATACTTTTTCTACATCAGAACCAATAACATTTCTAAATCCCTGTGGACGAAGAGAAACGTCTATTTTTCCGTCTTCACGAATATTTTTTATATATCCGGTAATCTCCATATTCTCTTCTAACTCTTGAAAAACTTCGCTTCTAAAAAGTAAACCATCAAACTCTTCATTAATTAAAACAGTATAACCTAAACCAGTTTCAGTTTCAATTATTAAATTTACCTTATCTCCTTCTTTAAAGTTATAATCATTTTCTTGAAAATCGTTTTCTCCTTCTTGTAAATCCATTATTTTATATATTTAAAATAGTCTTTTAAAATTGTATGATTCTTCATACTTGGGGTAAAAATTTCTAATATCCTTGGTTTTTCTGCTACTTCAAAAAAAGCATTTAATTGCTCTTTAACCGTTTTAGTGGATGAAGCTTGCAAATACTCAAAATTATGCATTTTACACAAATGCTCCGCGGTTAAACAATGTGGGGTTTCAAAATATTTAGAAGCATTTGTTGTTGACGGACCAGGAATTATTTTGAAAATTCCACCTCCAGAATTGTTCACTAATATAATTCTAAAATTAGAAGGAATATTTTTATTCCAAAGTGCATTAGAATCGTAGAAAAAACTTAAGTCACCAGTAATAAAAATGGTTTGCTTGTCACTTGCTAAAGCTGCCCCAATTGCAGTTGATGTACTGCCATCAATTCCACTTGTTCCCCTATTGCAAAATACTTCTAAACTACTATCAATAGTATACATTTGAGCATATCTAATAATTGCACTATTACTTATTTGTAATTGCGAATTATTTGGAATCTTTTTTAAAATTTGTTCAAATACTTTTAAATCTGAATGTGCAATTTTTGATAAATATAAATCGTGTTTTATTCTTCTTTTATCTCTAACTTTCAACCATTTTGGTTGATAATTACTTTCTTTATTAGAAATGATTTTATTAAAATTATTAAAAAAATCTACAGGCTTTGTTTGAATAAATTCTGATAAACAAAAAAACGTATTTGTTCCTTTTTTCTCATCAATATTCCAATGATGTTTTGGAGCATAATCTCTTAAAAAACGTTTGATTCGTTTTGAAACTATCATTCCTCCAAAAGTGATTAAAATATCTGGCTGCAATTCTTTGAACTGTTCATCATCCATAGAAAATATCAACTGATCTATGGCATTTATAGCTTTATTGTGATGCAAATTAGAGGTTGACTCCGTCAATAACAATACAGAATCATCTTCAGAATACAAATCCATTAGTTGTTGTAAATCCTCATCTGGATAATTCACTCCAATTAACAACATTTTTTTATCTGCCGTATTCCAAATTGAAGCTAATTTGTTATAATTGATATTTGAATTATCTAAAGAACTCATAGAAATGTTCGGAAAATGAAAAGTTTTCATTTCTTGCACAGTTTCGTACAAAGGCTCATCAAAAGGAACATTAATATGCACTGGTCCTTTTTGTGAATTTGCTATTTGTAATGCTTCACCTATTAATTGCGAATTTCTTGCAATAAACTTTGGATTTTCTACAAGGTTTGCAGAAAACAAAATGTGATTTTCAAAAATATTTTCTTGTCTGATGGTTTGCCCATCTCCAATATCAATAAGATGTTTTGGTCTATCAGCCGAAATAATTACCAAAGGTATATCACTATAAAAAGCTTCAGCAATTGCTGGGTAATAATTCAATAAAGCAGAACCTGAGGTGCATAATACTGCAACTGGTTTTTGTTTTTGTTGAGCAATACCTAGAGCAAAAAAAGCAGCACAACGTTCATCCACTAAACTAAAAACTTCAATTTCTGAATGATTTGAAAAACCAATAGTTAACGGGGCATTTCGTGAACCAGGAGAAACTACAACCGTATCAATATTAAATTGATAACAAGCTGAAATTACTAATTGTGCAAGTTCTTTTTTTGGATACATTTTTATAAATTATAAAATGACAAAGTTACAAAGTCAAAAAGTTATTAGAGACAAAAAAGTCAGAAAGTAAAAAATAACTTTTTCTACTTTCTGACTAATTTTATGTAAAAACCAACTAAGTTGATTAATTTCCTTTTTGATAATCTGCTAAAAATTTAGCCAAACCAATATCTGTTAAAGGATGCTTGAGCAAACCTTCAATTGCACTTAAAGGGCCGGTCATAACATCTGCACCTAACTTTGCACAGTTAATAATGTGCATTGTATGACGCACAGAAGCTGCTAAAATTTCGGTTTCAAAACCATAGTTATCATAAATTAAACGAATTTCTTCAATTAAATTCATACCGTCCGTAGAAATATCATCTAAACGACCAATAAATGGAGAAACATAAGTTGCACCTGCTTTTGCTGCCAATAAAGCTTGACCTGCAGAAAACACTAATGTTACATTTGTTTTTATACCTTTAGATGAAAAGTACTTACATGCCTTTACACCATCTTTTATCATCGGTAACTTTACCACAATTTGAGGATTTAAAGCCGCTAAAGCTTCTCCCTCTCTAACCATTCCTTCAAAATCTGTAGAAATTACCTCTGCAGAAACATCACCATCTACCAACTCACAAATTGCTTTGTAATGGTTAATAATGTTAGCTTCACCAGTAATTCCTTCTTTTGCCATTAAAGATGGGTTTGTAGTAACTCCATCTAGAATACCTAAAGCTTGTGCTTCTTTTATTTGCTCTAAATTTGCAGTATCAATAAAAAATTTCATTTATATATATTTAGTTGTAATTGTTCTTTTTTTGGGCGTTTTAACGGGCTTTACGCACTCGCTTTTTGTGCATTCTTCACAAAAGAGCTCAAACAAACGCATCAATCCTTAACGCAAAGATAGTTACTTGCTTATAAATTTAAGAAGTGAACTAAAACTATTTTTTCACTTACTTATAAATAGTTAGAAAATTATAGTTTAAAATGATTCATTAAGATTTTCTGATAAGTTCTATCTGGTAATATTCGCTTTAAAACAATGGAAAATTTCTCCATAAACCCACCAACCTTGTAATGAATTTTTGAGTTTTTAGAATTTATAATTTTATGAACTGCTTTTGCCATTTCTAAAGGATTCATACCACTATTTACATGCGCATCCATCAAATCTAAATTCTTCTGATAGTTTTCTTTGTAAGCAGATTTTTCAAAAACTGGTGTGTGGTATCTTCCTGCTGCAATATTGGTAGCAAAATCTCCAGGAGCAACGTTCACAACTCTAACTCCGAAAGGTTTTACCTCCATACTTGTTGCCTCAGTAATAATTTCTAAAGCTCCTTTTGTGGCAGAGTATAGACCTCTAAAAGGCAACCCCATATAACCAGCAATAGATGTCACATTTATAATTATTCCTGATTTTTGCTCACGCATTTGTGGTAAGACAGCCTTCATTACATCAATTGCACCAAAAACATTGGTATTAAAAACAGCACGCATTTCATCCGTTGGTGTATCTTCAATAGGCCCTGTAATTCCCATTCCTGCATTATTTACTAAAACATCTAACCTGCCTTCTTTTTTGATTATCAAATCAATCGCACTATTAATTGTATCAACTTTTAATACATCTAAAGCTATTAAATTAAAAGAAACATTTTCTATATTTTTAGGATTTCTACTTGTTCCGTAAACTTTGTATCCTTTTTCAGATAAAAAAACAGCAATAGATTTTCCAATTCCTGAGGAAGCTCCTGTAATTAATACAACTTTAGACATAAGATATTAAATAAGTAAAAGATTAAATATTACACAAATATCTGAAAAGTAAATGAAGCAAACTAAAAAGAAAATAACTTCTGTAAAAATAAAAATTCTGAAGAAATTCAGAATTGATTTGAGAAATAAAAAATGGCAAGCTACCTACATCACACTGCTACAACCTAATACCTTTGCTGCGTTCCCGCCCTGGAGGATTCAAAGGGAGCTAGTTGTGTAGGACTTGCCGCTGCAAAGCTACAATCATTTTTAAATATCCACAATCTTTTTTAATCAATTTTGTAACATTTTTTATTCTTTTGCTACTAATCAAATAAATAAAGATAGAAAACATATCTTTACATAAATGATTAACAAATAAAACCAATTATATAACTAACTAATTATCAAAATAAATATGGAAAATCAAGTGTCAAGCAAAAGCATTATTATAAATCAGGGACTTTACCTAGGAATTGTATCTATACTAATCAACTTGGTCGTTTACGCTCTAGGAAATCATTTACAACCTCACTGGTCTGTTAGTGTTATATTTTTTGTTGTATTAACCGGATTCATTGTAATGGGAATGAAGCAATTCAAATCAAGTAATGGCGGATTTATGTCTTGGGGAGAAGCCGTTAAGATTGGTGTTGGATTGACTATGATCAGTGCCGTAATTGTTACCATTTATAATCAAATATTTATGAATTTCATAGAGCCTGATCTCATGCAACAAATGTCAGCTTTGCAAGAACAACAATGGATAGATGCTGGTTTAAGCAGTGACCAGATAGAGAATTCTAAAAAAATGATGGAAAAATTTCAAGGTCCCGTTATTTCATCTGCAGTGGGTCTAGTAGCTAGTGCCTTTTTTGGATTTATTGTATCTGCAATAGCGGGTGCTGTAATGAAGGAATCTGCTGAGGAGCAGTACTAGAGAGATAAAAAAAATAAACGATTTAAAGGTAAAACATATTCATATGTTTTACCTTTACTTTTTTATAGAATATTTACAATGCACGGCAAATGGACATATCGGTAGTTATACCTTTACTGAACGAAGAAGAATCTTTACAAGAATTATATGATTGGATTGCAAAAGTTATGCAGTCCAATTCCTTTGAATACGAAGTTATTTTTATAGATGATGGTAGCACAGACAGCTCTTGGGATGTTATTGAAAAATTATCATCGAAAAATAAAGCTATCAGAGGTATTCGTTTTCAAAAAAATTATGGAAAATCTCAAGCTCTAGACGCTGGTTTCGAAATAGCAAAAGGAGATGTTGTTATTACCATGGATGCTGACTTACAAGACAACCCGGATGAAATTCCCGAATTACATAACTTAATTATAAAAGAGGATTTCGATTTAATTTCTGGTTGGAAAAAGAAGCGCTACGATAATGTTATAACTAAGAATATTCCTTCTAAATTATTTAATGCCGCAGCTAGAAAAACTTCTGGATTAAAATTACACGATTTTAATTGCGGACTAAAAGCGTACAAAAATGAAGTTATAAAATCTGTGAAAGTAAGAGGCGAAATGCACAGATATATACCTGTTTTAGTCAAAAATGAAGGATTTACTAAAATCGGAGAAAAAGTAGTACAACATCAGGCAAGAAAATATGGAGAAACTAAATTTGGTATGGATCGTTTTGTAAACGGTTTTTTAGATTTAATTACAATTTCATTTTTATCCAAATTTGGAAAAAGACCCATGCATATTTTTGGACTTTGGGGAACAATAATGTTTCTCTTTGGAACTTCATCTGCCTTATATATTGGAAGCCGAAAATTATACAACGTTTTTAAGGGTATAAAAACAATTTTAGTTACTGATAACCCTTGGTTTTATATAGCACTCACATCCATGATATTAGGTACGTTGTTATTCTTATCTGGCTTTATTGGAGAACTTATCATAAAGACAAAAAGTAACGAAAAACACTACACTATAAAAGAAAAAATTAATTTCTAAATTTTATATTTGCACATCAATTAAGAAACTACATGAAAGAATTTTTAGACAAAGCAAAACAATGGCTTACATCAACTTTTGATACTGAAACGCAAGCTGAAATAAAAGATTTAATTAAAAATAATCCTGATGCCTTAGCCGATAGATTCTACAAAGACATGGAGTTTGGAACTGGTGGAATGCGCGGAGTAATGGGCGCAGGAACCAATAGAATTAATAAATATACACTGGGTAGAGCTACACAGGGCTTATCTAATTATTTAATAGAAAATGTACAAAAAGAACAATTAAGTGTTGTAATTGCTTTTGATTGTAGACACAATAGTAAAAAGTTTGCAAAAATTGTAGCTGATGTTTTATCTGCAAACAAGATAAAAGTATTTCTTTTTGAAGATTTACGTGCAACTCCAGAATTATCATTTGCTGTTCGTCATTTAGGATGTGATGCCGGTATTGTTTTAACAGCGTCTCATAATCCACCAGAATACAATGGCTACAAAGTCTATTGGGCAGATGGCGGTCAAATTGTTCCTCCACACGATGGTGGCATTATAAATAATGTAAACTCATTAGATTTTTCGGAAATTAAATTCACGGCAAACGAAAATTTAATTGAATTTATAGGTAAAGATGTGGATGATGCATTTATAAATGGCGCTGTAAAAAACGGTTGCTTATCGGATGAAATAGATAGAAAAAGATTAAAAATTGTTTTTACTTCTTTGCACGGAACATCAATTATTTCTGTTCCTGAAGCGTTAGCTAAAGCTGGATATTCTGACGTTCATATTGTTGAAGAACAAAGAATCCCTGATGGTGATTTTCCTACTGTTAAATCTCCAAATCCAGAAGAGCCAGAAGCTTTAAAAATGGCTACAGAATTGGCGAATAAAATTGGAGCTGATATTGTTATTGGTACAGATCCAGATTGTGATAGATTAGGAGTTGCCGTAAGAGACACTGATGGAAATATGAAGTTAATGAATGGTAACCAAACTATGGTTGTTATGACCGAATTTTTACTAAAAAAATGGAAAGAGGAAGGTAAAATTAACGGTAATCAATTTATAGGTTCTACGATAGTTTCTACAGAATTAGTAAATGATATAGCTTCTAGTTACAATGTAGAAACCAAAGTTGGATTAACAGGTTTTAAGTGGATTGCGAAAATGGTTAGAGATTTTCCTGAACTTGACTTTATTGGTGGTGGTGAAGAAAGTTTTGGATACATGGTTGGTGATTTTGTAAGAGACAAAGATGCCGTAACTGCAACATTGTTAGCTTGTGAGGTTGCAGCGTATGCAAAACAAAATGGAAGTTCTTTTTACAAAGAGTTATTAAGCATTTACACTCAAAACAGCTTTTACAAAGAACATTTAATTTCTATTGTTAAAAAAGGAATGAATGGGGCTGCAGAAATTCAGCAAATGCTCAGTGACATGAGAAATAGTCCATTAACTGAAATTGATGGTGAAAAAATAGAAACACTATCAGATTATCAGGCATCAACAAGAAAAAATTTAATTACCGGAGAAGTATCATCAATAGATTTACCAAAATCTAATGTACTCATATATCAAACTGCAAATGGAACAAGAATTGCAGCCAGACCAAGTGGAACTGAACCAAAAATAAAATTTTATTTTAGTGTAAATTCAACTTTAGATTCTATAACAGATAGTAAAAAGACAGAAAAAGCATTAGATGATAAAATCGAAAGAATTATTAAAGAAATGAAGTTAAATTAATGAGCTACTTTAAAGACATTCTTAAATATGAAAGAAAGTACAGAAAGTTTACACTTTTAAATATTCTCTTTAATATTTTTTACGCCATATTCAATGTTTTATCTGTTTTAGCTTTTATTCCTGTATTGAATATTTTATTTGGTAAGGACGAAAAAGTAAGAATAAAACCTGTTTATGACGGACTTACTAACATAGGTAGCTATCTTGAAAGTAGGTTTAACTACTTCATCTCTAATAGAATAATTGAAGATGGTGAAGTTAATGTGTTATTGTTCATTTGTTTACTATCACTTTCCTTATTTTTCTTCAAAAACTTGTTTAGATATTTAGCCTCATACGCTATTACATTTTTAAGAACTGGTATTGTAAAAGACTTACGCGATAATTTATATCGCAAAATTGTAGAATTACCAATATCTTATTTTACTGAGAAAAGAAAAGGAGACATTATCGCAAGAATGACCTCTGATGTTCAGGAAGTTGAGAACTCTATCTTAACCTCAATTGAAACCCTAGTAAGGGAACCGTTAACAGTAATAATCTCTATTGGAATTATGCTTTTTATTAGTGTAAAATTAACACTATTTGTTTTTGTACTATTACCGGTTTCTGGATTTATTATTTCATCCATCAGCAAAAAATTAAAGGCCCAATCAATTAAGGCTCAAAAAGAAACAGGAACTTTTTTATCCTTTATTGAAGAAACCTTAACCGGATTAAGAGTTATTAAGGGTTTTAATTCTGAAAAAATTATTGAGCATAAATTCAATAACTCTACCTCTACTTTTAGAAACTTAATGACGAGCGTTTTTCATAGGCAAACATTAGCATCTCCTATGAGTGAATTTTTGGGCTCTGCCACAATTATTGCTATTCTTTGGTATGGAGGAACTGATGTTCTAAAAAACACAAGTTCTTTAGAAGCTGGTAAATTTATGGGATATATAGTACTCTTTTACACAGTTTTAAATCCTATAAAACTAATTACGACTACTTTTTACAACATAAAAAAAGGTGAAGCATCAGCCGAAAGAATCATGGAAATTTTAAATACTGAAAACAGTATTAAAGATAAACCAAATGCTTTAGTTATAGAAAAATTTGAAAATGAAATTGAATTTAAAAATATTTCTTTTAAATATAAAGATGAGGATGTTTTAAAAGATTTTTCTTTAACAGTAAAAAAAGGAGAAATGGTTGCGTTAGTTGGTCAATCTGGAAGTGGAAAATCTACCTTAGCAAATTTAATTACCCGTTTTTATGATGTCAATAAAGGAGATGTTTTAATAGACAATACAAACATAAAAGACGTTACAAAAAAATCCTTAAGAGGCCTGATGGGGATTGTAACGCAAGACTCAATTCTATTCAACGATACAATAACAAACAACATAAAGTTAGGAACAGAAAACGCTACTGATGCAGCTATTTTAGATGCTTCGAAGGTTGCAAACGCAAATGAGTTTATTCAGAATTTACCAGAAAAATTCAGCACCAACATTGGGGATGGTGGAGGCACCCTTTCTGGCGGACAAAAACAACGTTTATCTATTGCTAGAGCTGTTTTAAAGAATCCACCAATTATGATCTTAGATGAAGCTACTTCAGCTTTAGACACAGAATCTGAACAATTAGTTCAAGTTGCACTGGAAAAAATGATGCAAAATAGAACTTCTTTAGTAATTGCACATAGGTTATCTACCATTCAAAAAGCAGATAAGATTGTTGTAATGAAAAAAGGAAAGATTGTAGAACAAGGGAAACATGATGAGTTGTTGGCTAAAAAAGGAGAATATTTTAAGTTAGTTTCCATGCAAAGTATGAATTAGCTGTTATAATTTTCATTGAAGAACTAACTGCAAAAAGTAATTTTAATATTCCTTTCAAATCCGATTAATAATGATTTAAAAATCATTTTTTTAATCTCAAGAATAAAAACAATTCACAGAAAAAATGTTAATTCTAAAACGTTCCCTTTTTACATTATAAAATCATAAAATCTTGATATTGATCTATTGTTATTGAACCAAATACCAACTCATATAACTTCCTTCATTTATTTTAAATTAAGAATGAAGATAGTAAGATGATATATAAAGTCCTTCTTCATTAATTTTGTTTTCTTGCCTTTATCAGTTAACATAAAATTGAAATATCATTATATTTACTTACTTATGTCAATAAATTAATTTAGATTAGGAAAAAATTACAAGAACAAAAATTTTATAAATATTGTGATAAAATTTAACCTTTTTTCTAAAAAAAATAATCAGCAAAGAAAAGAAAGTAAAATTCAAAAGAAACGTTGCAAACCTTGGTTTAAGATTAATGGAGACAAAACTTTAAGATTAAACTATGATTTATCTCAATCTTCAGTAGTTTTTGATTTAGGTGGTTATAAAGGTAATTTTGCCCAAGAAATCTATAAAAGATACTTATGTAAAATATTTATTTTTGAACCTGTAAAATCATTCTATAAAATTATTGATAACAAATTTAAAGATATTACAAAAGTTACTGCCTATCCTTATGGTTTAGCAGACCAAGACAAAGAACTTTTTATTAGTAATAGTGAAGATGCTTCTTCTGTTTTTATTGATTCAGATGGTTCAGAAAAAATAAAATTAAAATCTATATTAAATTTTATTAACGATAATAAAATTACACATGTAGATCTGATTAAGATTAATATTGAAGGAGGTGAATATGAAGTTTTAGAGTCTCTTTTATCATCAGGTATGATTCCAATTTTTAAAAATTTACAAATCCAATTCCATGATTTTATTATTGATAATGCCAATGAGAGAATGGAGAATATTCAAACACAATTAGCAAAAACTCATAAAATTACTTATCAATATAAATTTGTTTGGGAAAATTGGGAAATCAAATAAATACGATTCTTACAAATTTAATTGTAAACCTAATTTCTTTCCCTTTTCAATCATAAAATCATAAGATGCTTGATGCTCATTTGGTATTTTACCATC
>Ga0115568_10001212_pt1 | contig 18743 bp, 15 predicted proteins | sample COGITO_mtgs_1204_FD_87296 | JGI IMG/M metagenome (GOLD analysis project Ga0115568, IMG submission 87296) | Pelagic marine microbial communities from North Sea - COGITO_mtgs_120426 | ecosystem: Environmental > Aquatic > Marine > Epipelagic | place: Germany:Helgoland, sampling site Kabeltonne...
AAGAGGAGAGTTAGTCTTAAAAGCAAGAAATGTAGAGTTATACAATAAAGTAGGTGGACCTCAAATTATTCAACCTCAGTTTACTTGTGAAGAAAAATTTACAGACTCAGGTGGGGTTTCAGGAAATTATGAAGACAATGCGTCTGAAACGATTGTATATAGACCCGGTACCAAAGGAGAAAGAGTAGCACTCCGGTTATTCGAGATTGACATAGAATTAAATTATGATTTTTTATCTATTTATGATGGTCCAAATGATAATGAGGCTAATCTTTTAAAAACATATACAGGTTATCATGTGGGTGAAAAAATTATTTCTAGCCATCCAAGTGGAGCCTTAACAGTTAAATTTACTTCAGATGGGTCTGTTACAAGCTCAGGATGGAACGCAAAAATCAATAAATGTGAAGCTCAAGATAAATGCAGAGAAGAGTATACAGATACAGGAGGAAATTCAGGAAATTATGAAAATTATGCATATAAGACTAGGGTATTTACACCCGATACAAAAGGTAAAAAAGTAGCACTTCATTTTGATTATATTGACATAGAAGAAAATTATGATTATTTAATCATTTTTGATGGACCAAGTGTCAATTGGCTCGACTACAAGACGCATTATAGTGGATCTTATAAAAATGAAAAAATCAGATCTACTCACGCTAGTGGTAAATTAACGACTTTATTTATTTCTGACTATTCTGTTACAAAATTGGGATGGAAGGCTTGTGTAAAAGATATTAATACCGCTTTTAGAGGAACAACTGATCATAAAAAAGAACAAAATATGATACTAAATAATACGCTAATATACCCAAATCCAGTAGCATCAGAGTTGCATATTATAATTCCTTCTATGGAAAAAACAATCGGAAACTCAGAAATTTCTATATTAAATATTTTAGGGAAAGTAGTTGGTAATTATATATATAAAGAGTCAGCCCCTTCTCTAAAAATAGACTTAAGTAATTTATCTACAGGTACTTACTTTATAAAAATTTCTAATAAAAAAGGTGTTAGTACAAAGAAAATAATGAAACAATGATTTTAATTTATTAAATCTATTACTTTCAAAATAACTTAAAAGGTAACTCCTGATATAAAATGAGAGTTACCTTTTCTATGTAAAAATAATTTTCCTGTATTTTCCAAATTAATCAAATGGAATTACAATTTAATAATTAAATATATGGAAAATAAAAAGTGGAAAATTATGATTTATACATTTGGCTAATCACAAAAAAAATAAAATGAAACACAAACTTTTACTTTTCGCATTATTATGTCCATTATTTTTATTTTCTCAAAAAATAACAATCAATGGAAACATCTCAGACGCTCAAGACTTATTACCTGGAGTATCGATATTAGAAAAAGGAACCACTAATGGAACCTCCTCAGATATTGATGGTAATTTTTCTATAAAAATAAATCAAAAAGCTACTTTGGTTTTTTCATTTATAGGCTATAAAACTCAAGAAATAAAGATTACTAACAAGAAATCACTTATGGTAATCTTAGAAGAAGATAGATCTTCTTTAGATGAAATTATTGTAAAAGGTTTTACAGGTGTAATTGGTCAAGCCCGAAGAAGAGCTGAATCCATTCAAAATATCCCAGAATCGGTAGTTACTTTTACATCAAAAGGAATTGAAGCAAAAGGAATTGAAAATATTCAAACTTTTTCAGATCATGTGCCCAATGTTAATTTTACTACATCTCAAAATATTGGTAATAACTTTATCACTGTAAGGGGTATTTCTCATATTAGAAATGGAGAATCTCCTATAGCTTTTGTAATTGATGGTGTTACATTACCGGATGCAAATTTGATCAATCAAGAATTATTTGATGTCGCTTTAATTGAGGTAGTAAAAGGACCACAAGGAGCTTTATATGGAAAAAATGCCATTGCTGGTGCAATTAATATTTTAACAAATAAACCAACAAATAATTTTAAAAATAAACTGTTATTTGGGTACGGAAGTGGTAACTTATTTAAAACACAATTTGCTACTTCAGGACCTTTAGTAAAAGACAAGTTATTTTATAGGATATCTACATCATTTAAAAAAGGAGATGGAGTTATTGATAATCAAACTCTAAACAAACCTGTAGATTTTATTGAAGACTTAACTGTACGAGCTCAAATTAGAGCAAATTTATCTGACAACACAAAATTAACACTTACCGGACAAATAATTGATGCTAAAGCAGGAGCGGTGTATTATGCAGTACCTTCAGTAGATGAGACTCCTAACGACGGTATTGGGAACGCTGTGCCAGACAGTTTTAACAATTATAAAATAGTTGCAGATCAATTTGGTACTTCTTCTTTAAAAGGTTTTTATGGAAATGCAAAACTAGAATTTAATCTCGATGATGTTAAAATTGTAAGTTCTACTACAATAAATAAAGGAGACAGAAATCATATCGGTGATTTAGATTTTACCGTTAATGATGTTTTAAGACAAATCCAAGATAGTAATTCTGATACTTTCAATCAAGAAATAAAAATCAGCTCTATAGCAAATGATTCTAAAGTAAGTTGGGATCTGGGTACTTTTTATCAGAACTCAGATAAATTATTATTTACAAAAGCTACTGCAGATGTTGGTTTCTTTGTAAATCCCCCTAAAGGAACTGGAGTTCAATCAGACTTTGCAAGCTCCGACTTTACTAATACATACAAGACATTTGCTGCATTCGGGTTTTTAGATTACAAAGCCTCCGATAAACTTACGCTTTCTTTCGGACTGCGTTATGATAATGATCAGATTTCTCAAGACAATAGAACCTTAAATAAAAATCCTGAGAAAACAGATTCTCAATTACAACCTAAAGTATCTATTGCCTACAAAATGGACGAAAAAACATTGTTATATGGTAATTACGGTAGAGGGTATCGAAGTGGTGGATTTAATCAAGACGAAACTGTTCGTTTTGGTTTAGATTACGAAGCTGAATTGACGAACAATTACGAAGTAGGAATAAAAAATAGTTTTTGGAATGATCGTTTTATCTTGAATGCTTCAGGTTATTATATTGATTTTAAAAATCAACAACAATATGCTTTAATTATTGGAGGAGACGGTAATATTAGAATTGGTAATTTTAATTTTGAAGAGAGTAAATCTTATGGTCTTGAAGCCGATGTTAAGTTAAGACCCTCTAAATATTTTGATATTTTTGCAAGTTATGGTTTGAGTAAATCTGAAATCGTAAAAGGAACGTCTACCTATAGCACCGGAACAAATGAATCTTTTGATGTATCCGGAAAAAACACCCCTTTAATTCCACAAAACAGTTTTACACTTGGTTTAGAATCTAATTTAAGTATTTCTGAAAAAGTGGAGTTTAATGGAAATATATTATTAAAAGGAGTAGGAGAGATTTACTGGCATGAAGATAATGAAGCTGTTTCCTCGTCTTATAGTTTAATGAATGCACGAATAGGTCTAACCTTTAATAAAAAAATCTCTGTCTCTTTGTGGGGTAATAATATCCTTGGAGAAGATTATATAACAGAATTTTTTGGTCAACCGTTTTCGAATGGAGGTTCAGACTTAGCTTGGAAAGGAAACCCTGCAATGTATGGGTTAAATCTAACGTTTAAATTTTAAATAATTTGTTTTTTTTATTTCATTTCTACTATCAACTATTTAATAGTTAAATGGTTGATAGTTATGATTAAAAACTACTAATATATTTTATAAAGTAATTCACAGCTATGAAACTTCACATAACATTCAATAAAAAAAGAGCTTAAAGTAAAACGTTTTCGACTCTTCACATAAAAAAATAATTAAATTTAAAAATAATAATAATTCTAACCCTTAATTGATTTTAAAATGAAATTTTATTTAAAAAATAGTCTAGCTTTAATTTTTATATTATTAATAATATCCTGTAATAAAGATGTCGTTTTAAAACCCAATACCTTTTTGGAGGATGACCAAAATCAGGTATCTGTTCCCATACCATTAGTCGCAAAAGAGCTCATGTCTATCATAAAAAAAGAAGTTGGAGATATTAAAGATCCTAAAACATATCTATTAAATAATAGTTCTTTTGGAGGTGACAGCAGACCAAAATCTAATTATCTTCATTTTGATAAAACTGATCTTGTTTTCACTTATTTAGGCCTTTCAATCAAAGGAAGTGGAGGCGGTGGTGGATTCATGGACGGTTTAGAGATCTTAGATAAGATATCAGAGATTGATATTTATGATATTTCTTCTGTAGAAGATGATAAATTATACATTGTAGCGGGTGGTATCGGAGCACCAACTGCGTTAAAGAAAAATTTAGATTCATTAATTACATCAATTGTTGCTTCGGCAAATGAACTGGCAACATTAAAAGGAAAAAAATTAGGAGGTGTTTTAAGTGTTGAATCTGGACCCGCAAATGCAATGATTGCAATGCTAATCAGTAAAGAATTAAAACTACCTTTAATAAATGCCGATGGAGCTGGACGTTCAGTTCCCTCCCTTACTAATTTAAGCTATGCGCATGAAAATTATAGCATAGATCCTACAGTATTAACCTCAGTAACAGAAACACCAGCAATTATAAAAGTTCTTCATCCAAAAGATGCTAGCGATGCTGAAAAGAAGATAAGAATCGAAATCTCAGAAATTGGTAATATTGGAGGATTGGCTCTTTGGGCTCAAACAGGTAGTGAATTGAAGGCATCATCTATTGTGAAAAACACCTATTCTGAAGCTTTTATTTTGGGTATTTACACCTATTATGGAATGTTCTATGATACAGAATACTTGAAAATGTATTTTGATCATTACGGAGGTTATATATCTTCTTACATGGGAATTCTTACAGACTTTATATCAATTAGAGAGGAAGGATTTGATAAAACAATATTAACAGTGACCACCCCTGCAGAACAAAATATTACCATAGAAGCTCTTAATGAAAATTTAATATTCAAGGATGGTAATACTACTATTGTTACAGCACCTAATTTAATTTCATATATGGTAGAGTACCAGCCAAATAATTTTATTCCATTAAATAATGGGGATGCTGATTTGATGAAGCTATTTCGTGGACGTAGAATCTACATAATAAATAGTCATGCCAATAATAGACTGTACGATTACAGCCAAACATTTTTAAAGGTTTTAAAGGATGCTTTTAGTTATGATGGTCCTGTTGAACCACCTCATTATTGGAAATATTAATATAAAAAGTATTCATACTATTAAAATTAACTCAACAAGTTATACTATAATAATTCTAAATAAATTTATATGAGAGTTGCCACAGACATTGGTGGAACTTTTACAGACCTTGTGTGTCTTGAATTTGATAAAAATACAGGCAAACCCATAGGTGTAAAAGTAGCTAAATCAGATACCACCCCTGCAAATTTCGAGCAAGGTATTTTAGATACTATTAAAAAAGGGAAGGTCAATTTAAAAGAAATAGATTTTTTTGCTCATGGTACAACCGTTGTAATTAATGCCCTAACAGAGCATAAAGGCGCGAAAACAGCTTTAATAACCACCAAGGGCTTTAGAGATGTTTTAGAAATAGCAAGGTGTAATAGACCTGATCTTTTCAATTTTAATTTTATAAAACAACCTCCTTTTGTACCTAGATATTTACGTTTTGAAGTAGAGGAAAGAATGAGTTATAAAGGAGAGGTACTTCAAGAATTAGACATTAGTGTATTAAAATCTATTGTAAAAACTTGCAAGGATGAAAAAGTAGAGGCCATTGCGATTTGCTTATTACATGCTTATAAAAATCCAATCCACGAAATTCAACTAAAAAAGAGGTTATTAGAGTTAAATATTTCGGTAGAAGTAATTGCTTCTCATGAAGTAACCAGAGAATGGAGGGAATATGAACGAACAAGTTCTACGGTTTTATCAGGATATGTATTGCCTATTGCAAAAAAATATTTAAATAATCTAGAAAGCAAATTAAAAGCCCAAGGATTAAAAGATACCCCTTACATCATGCAATCAAATGGCGGTATTACAACAATTAATGATGTTAAAACCAATCCTATCACCATGGTAGAGTCAGGACCTGCCAGTGGAGTATTCGGAGCAATTGCATTGGGAAAAGTTATTGGTAAGAATGATTTAATTGTTTTGGATATTGGTGGCACAACAGCAAAATGTGCACTGGTAGAAAACGGACAAGTAAAAATAACAACTAACTATAAAATTGAACATTCTAGAACACAGGCAGGTTATCCTATTCAAACTCCAGTGATAGATATTGTAGAGATTGGTAATGGAGGAGGAAGTATTGCTTGGGTAGATCAAGGAGGTAAAATGCATGTAGGACCAAAAAGTGCAGGTGCAATGCCAGGACCCGCTGCTTACGGTAGAGGAGGAAAAAATCTTACAACAACAGATGCAAATATCATTACAGGAAGAATTCATCCAGATTATTTTTTAGGGGGTGAATTACAGCCAGATTATGAAAGTATTGAAAAAGCTGCAAGACCACTTTGCAACGTTTTGAAAGGAGACAAGATAGACGTTGCTAAAGGAATTATACGAATTGCAAATGCTAATATGATCAATGCTTTAAAATTAATTTCTGTAAACAAAGGCTATGATCCTAGAGATTTCACTATGGTAGTCATTGGTGGAGGAGGAGCTATGCATGGTGCCGATTTAGCAAGAGAATTACAAGTATCAGAATTGATAGTCCCTCCGCATGCTGGTGTATTCTCAGCATTTGGCATGCTGATGTCAGACATCAGAAGAGACTATATCAGAACAAATGTATGTACGCTTAGAGAAAATCAAAAAAATCTAATTGTTGCTACTTTTAATGAAATAAAAGAAGAAGCAATCTCAAATTTTAAAGCTGATGATACTTCTTCCGAAAAAGTAAAATTCACCTATTATGCAGATTTACGTTATGCTGGTCAAGAGCATTATGTAAAAGTGTTGCTAGATCATTTTTCAGAACAGACATCATTAGATGAGATTATCGAGCATTTTCATCATGAGCATAAAAAACAATACTCATTTGCATTAGACGCCGTGGTAGAATTGGTGAATTTTCATTTAGTTGCAGAAGTACCAGTTGATAAACCAGATTTCCCTAAGATGTCTGTTACAAACAAACAAATAGAAGATGCTATTTTTGATCAAAGAGCAGTAGATTTTGACGACTTAGGTGTCCATACAACCCCTTTTTATCACAGAGATTTACTAGAACCTAACATGACTTTTAAAGGTCCTGCTGTTATTGCAGAAAAAGCGACTACAACAGTGGTCACCCCTCTGCATAGAGTAAACATAGATCAATATGGTAATTTAATTTTAACGATCGATAGCTTATTATAGTATGGAAAAATTTACATTAGAAATAATTCAAGATGCATTGGTTGCTGCAGGTGATGAAATGTTTAAAACTCTAGAACGAACTAGTATGAGTCCTATCATTTATGAATCGTTAGATTATGCCGTGGGAATTACAGATTCTAAAGGAGAATTACTAGCGCAAGGGAATGGTGTTACCGCTTTTTTAGCAGCGTTAGATTCGGTAGTTAAAGCCACTTTAGAAAAGTTTGATAAAAATAATCCATTAAAAGAAGGGGATATCATTATTGCAAATACACCTTATGCCGGTGGGGGAACACACTTGTCTGATGTTTCTGTGATCTATCCTGTTTTTTATAAAAAGGAAGTCATTGCTTTTACAGTAAATAAGGCGCACTGGACTGAATTAGGAGGAACATTTCCGGGTTCTGTATCTACGGTTGCTACAGAAATTTATCAAGAAGGACTCCATTTTCCTTTTATTAAAGTGAAATCCGCGGGAATCCTAAACGACGCTATTATAGATTTAATTAAAGGGAATGTTCGTTTACCAGAGAGTACTTTAGGTGATTTATTTGCAGGAATTGCAGCGGCAGAAGTAGGTGCAAAACGTGTCATTTCTATCATAGAAAAATATGGATTAGCTACCTATAAAAAAGCAAAAAATGATTTTCTTGATTACGGGGAGCGCATGTGTATTGAAGCCCTGAAAGAAATTCCAAATGGAATTTATAAAGGTGAAACGACCATAGAAGATAATGGTTTTGGGGAGGGCCCTTTTCCTATAAAGGCAAAGGTAACGGTTACGGATACTGAATTTATAGCAGATTTTAACGGCTCTCATCCTCAAGTAAAAGGAGCAACAAATCTCTCTTATAGTGGGTTGGTTACTGGTTGTAGAAGTTTGTTTAAAGCCATTACAACCCCACAAATGGATGCGAATGGGGGGTCATTTAGACCGATGAAAGTACGCTGTGATCCAGGAACAATTGTGAGTGCAGAATCCCCTTCAGCAGTTTCTGTATATTATGAAGTATTGGTAACTTCAATCGATTTAATATGGAAAATTTTAGCCCCTTTAATACCAGATAAATTGCCTGCAGGGCATATGCGCTCTATTTGTGCAACATTTATTTCAGGAATTCACCCAGATACAAAACAATTTTATATCCAAGCAGAACCCCTTGCAGGTGGTTGGGGTGCCTCAGCAAACCACGATGGTAACAGAGGACAACTTTCTTGTGGAAGTGGTGAGTCTTATAACATCCCTATCGAAATAAGAGAAATGCGCTATGGCATACAAGTAGAACAATACGCTTTTCATAACGAAGGAGGCGGGTATGGAGAATTTCAAGGAGGAAATGGACAGTATTTAGATTATAAAATTGTGTCCGATGGCGCACATGTAACAGCTGCTTTCCTTGGAGAAAAAACAAAAACTTGGGGCATGAACGGTGGGCATGATGGTTCCTACAATTATTTTATGATTATAAAAAAAGATGGTACAAAACAAAGACACAGCTTAGGAACAAACATCTATTTAGAAAAAGGGGATGTTGTGAGGTGTGTAACAGCAACTGGAGGCGGTTATGGGAATCCAAAAAACCGCTCAAAAGAACTGGTTTTATTAGATGTGAAAAATGAGTATATCACTAAACAAGAGGCCAAAGAATTTTATTAGTTTTAAAATATTGTTATTTTTAAATAGATAAAAAATGAAAAAAAGAACTTCAAATACCAGTAATCGACCCTTCAATTGCGGCTTTAAAACAAGTAGCCTATATGAGTGTTAATTACGGCTGGAAACCCTCACGAAAATGGAGTTGTGAGGCACCACCTCTAGAAGATTTACAACGTTTTGGTTTATTTAAAGAAGCGTATCAATTTGGAAATAGAATTATAATTAGCTAATGGAAATAAAGAAAATATCATACCCATTTAAAGAAGAACATTACAATAAATCTTTTTTTCATATCAAAAATGAAAAAGTTGATTTTAAATTTGGCACAGTGTATTTAAAGAAAGGAACTCGAATTCCTGAAAAAGGATTTACCAAACACGACAGTCATGAAATTTCAATCATTCAAGAAGGAAAAATAGAAATGTTAAACGAAGATGGTTCTGTTAAAGGTTATTTAACTTCTGGAGATGTAGTTTATATAGAAAAACTAGAGGCTCAAGCAGGTAATGTTCTAGAAGACACCCAACTGATGTATACACTAATTAAATAAATATAGATATGGAAAATAATTTGAATACAACCAAATGGTATAGTCTTGCAGGTATATGGTTTGGTGGCATCGTAAGTGTACCTGCATTATTGGTAGGTAGTACATTAATAGCTTCCTTAAGTTTTAATTATTCCATTTGGGCAGGTTTAATAGGTTTTAGTTTTGTGATCTTATTTATGTCATTAGTAAGTATTGCAGCTGTAGAAAAAAGAAAAGCAACAGTTTCTTTAGCAGCAAGTAGTTTTGGTGAAAATGGTGCAAAATTAATTGTTGGTTTAGTAATAGGTTTATCTACTTTAGGTTGGTTTGGTATTCAAAGTAATATTGCTGGTGCTTCGTTTTCAAAAATAGTACTACAAATGGGTGGTCCAGAAATTTCTATTTGGATATCATCTGTTTTTTGGGGAATCATTATGGTATTAACTGCTGTTTTTGGTTTTAAATATTTAAAATTATTAAATTATATTGCTGTTCCTGCTATAATTGTATTGCTTGTTTACGGAATGGTAATTACCTTTAAAACCCATAGTTTTGAAGAAGTATTGAACTTTACTCCTAAAGAAAATATGCCCTTACTGCAAGCCATTGGCTTTACAATTGGTTTTATTTCGGTTGGAGGGGTTATCTCTCCAGATTATAATCGATTTGCAGCTACAAAAAAAGACGCTATTTTAGGATCTCTTTTAGGGGTTATTCCATCGGCATTATGTTTATTAGCTATTGGCGCAATTTTAGCAATTACACAAGGAACCTATGATATTGTTGAAATATTTTCAACACTAGGCTTTCCTTTTTTAGCAATGTCAATTCTTATTTTGGCAACTTGGACCTCCAATGTTATAAACATCTATTCTTCAGGATTAGCCTTTAATAGTCTCTTAAATCTAGGAAATAAAAATCGTTCGAAAACAACCTTAATCGTTGGAGCTTTTGGAATCTTGTTAGCGGCTTTGGGAGTTTTATCTCACTTTATGAGTTTTATCTCACTTCTGACGATTACAATTACCCCGATTGCAGGGGTAATGATTTCAGACTATTTTATTTCTAAAACATACAAGGAGGAGGCTCAAAAATTTAATTGGAAAGGAATTTTTTCATGGATGTCGGGAGTTGTTTTAATGTTAAGCATGACCTCTGAAATAAAAAATATTATAGGAATTATTAGCGCAGCTATTGTATACTATATCCTACAAGAAATCGCCAAAGAGAGACATGCAGAAAATTAATATAGAAGATATCGAATACATTGCAATGGGTTCTACCGTCTTGGGAACAGGTGGTGGTGGAGATCCTTATATTGGAAAACTATTTGCAAAAGAAGCGATGAAAAAATATGGAGAAGTTTCTCTAATAAAAGCATCTGAATTAGAAGACGATGCACTAGTTGTTCCAATAGCAGCTTTTGGAGCACCGATGATCTTGGTAGAAAAATTGTTTTCAGGAGATGAATTTATCAAAGCTTTTGAAATGATGGAAAGTTATTTGGGTAGAAAAATAGATGCAGTAATGCCGGCAGAAGCAGGAGGTTTAAATGGAGTTATTCCATTTTCAATTGCCGCTCAAAAACAAATTCCATTAGTTGATGCAGATGGTATGGGAAGAGCTTTTCCGCGTTTAGAAATGACAACATTTACATTGCATAACATTCCTGTTTCACCCATAACCCAAGCAGATGAAAAAGGAAATAGAAATGTATATCATACCATTGATAATACCTGGGGAGAAACGTTGGTAGGAGCTACAACCATTCAAATGGGGGGAAGTTGTGCTATTGGATGTTATCCAATGAGTGGAAGACAATTAAAAGATGCTGGAGTACACGGTATCGTTACGTATGCAAAATCGCTAGGAAAAGCCATTTTAGATGCTAAAAAATTAAATTTAAACCCCTTAGATTCTTTAATTGAAAAAGCCGCAGCAGTAAAATTATTTACTGGAAAAATTAGTGCTATTTCAGTAAAAACCGCAGGTCGTTGGAACAAAGGAGTTTGTGAAATTATCGGTTTAGAAGATTTTCAGAATTCGATCATGGAATTAGATTTTCAAAATGAATTTTTAATGGCTAAAAAAGATCGTAAACCTGTAGCAATCACTCCAGATTTAATTGTATTAATTGATGCAGAAAATGCTCGACCAATAACTGCTGAAACAATTCAATATGGGACTCGTGTTGTAGTTTTAGGAATGAAAGCCAATCAACAATGGAGAACGGATAAAGGAATTGAATTAGCAGGGCCAAAAAAGTTTGGATATGATGAAAAATATATTCCAATAGAAGAATTAAATAAAAAAATAGAAGATGTATTATAAAATAGGAGTTGATGTAGGGGGCACAAATACAGATGCTGTTTTAGTTTCAAATAAGAATGTAATTTTAGCAAAAACGAAACAAACAACTTCTACAACTATTAGCCATGGAATAGAAAATGCAATTAAGAACGTAATTTCAGAAGGAAATATTCCAACAGAGAAAATAAAATACATAATGTTGGGCACCACACATTGTACAAACGCATTGGTAGAGCGTAAAAATTTGAATAAAGTTGGAGCAATACGTATAGGACTCCCTGCAAGTAGGGCTTTACCCATTATGACAGACTTTCCTGAGGACTTAAAAAAAATCCTAGGAAAACACAATTATTTAGTTCACGGCGGGTACGAATTTGATGGGAGATTGATAAGCCCGCTTAACGAAAAAGAAATAAAGGGATATTTGTTAAAAATGAAAGGAGAGGTAGAGTCCCTTTCGATTACAGGTATTTTCTCTAAAACGCTACCGAATCAAGAATTAAAAGTAGCAGAATGGGCAAAAAATGTGTTAGGAACAGGAATCAAAATTAGTTGTTCTCATCAAGTTGGTGGTCTAGGACTATTAGAAAGAGAAAATGCATCAATTTTAAATGCATCTTTAAAGGGTGTTGCCACAAAAATGGTCACTGCATTTAAAGAAACTATAAAAAAATTAGGCTTAAATTCTCAATTGTTTATCGGTCAGAATGATGGAACATTAATGTCTTTAGAACAAGTTCAAGAATTCCCAGTATTGACAATTTCTTCAGGCCCAACGAATAGTATCAGAGGAGCAGGTGCTTTATCAAAAATAAGTAATGGTATTGTGATTGATGTCGGTGGAACAACTTCTGATGGTGGTGTATTAGTAAATTATTTCCCTAGAGAAAGTACCCAATCTGCTCAAATAGGAGGGGTAAGAACAAATTTTAGAATGCCAGATGTTGTAGCTGTGGGTATTGGAGGTGGAACAACTATTCGAATTCAAAAAGAACATTGTCAATTAGGACCGGATTCAGTAGGATATCAACTAAAAGAAAAAGGAATTGCTTTTGGAGGAAATGTTTTAACAATTTCAGATGTTTTTATTGCTGAAGAGCAACTGCAAATAGCAGGAGCTTCACGTTCTGAGATTTTAAAAAAAGAAATCTCTAAAGTAATGAATTTACCCTATGAACGTATTTTACAAAAGGTAAAAGAAACGATACAAATAGCAATTGAAAAATTAGTAGACACATTAAAAACAGATGGAAAAGATATTCCTGTAATTGCTTGTGGTGGTGGTGCCTTTTTATTACCTCAAAAAATAGCAGGTGCTTCTAAAGTAGTGTTCCCAGAACATATGGAAGTTGCAAATGCTTTTGGAGCTTGTATTGCTCAAATAAGTAGTGAAGAAGAAATTGTAATCAATACAATACAAAAAAATGAAAAAAATGAGCTAAAAAACCTGTTGGAAAAAGTAACCACTAACTTACTTCAAAAAGGCGCATTAGCATCGAGTATCGATGTTTTAATGAAAGAATCCACTCCTTTAGCATATTTGCCAGGAGCCGTAAAATTAAAAGTGAAACTTTGTGGAGATTTCATCAGTTAATATGAAATTAATATTTTGATTTTTTTTAGAAATACTATTTATTTTCATAGAGTGCCAATTGTTTTTTCATTATCGGCCTAAACAAAAAAGGAAAATAAGACAGTGCAAGCATCGCAGGATAACCATACGGTAAATTAGGACTGTGTTCTTTTGATTCTAACAAATGATAGGGTTTTGCTCCCATGTGATGATGATCAGAATGTCTTGTAAGCTCAAATAACAGGACTCTTCCTATCATATGATCAGAATTCCATGAATGCTTTGGTTTTACACGTTCATATCTACCATTTTCTTGAATTTTTCTTCGCAATCCATAATGAGCGAAATAATTTTGAGCTTCCAAGATAGAGATGCCATGAACACATGAAATAAAATAAAAGATCGATATGTATAGACCAAAAAAATGGTAAATACTAAAAAGAAAAAATATTGGAAGAAGTGTATACAAAATCATAGGGTTGAATAATGGAGATTTTCCATCAGCTTTTAAACGTTGGGCTTCTAATTTCCATGTTTTAAAATAACCTCCTATTTGTGACCGCAGCGCAAAAAAATAGAAAATATCTCCTTCTTTTGCAGAGGTAAAATCTTCTGGCGTACCTATATCTCTGTGATGACCACCATTATGATAAGGAATAAAGTGATTTTGAAGCGCAGTTAATAGCAATGTATGAGCTAAAACTTTTTTCACTAAATCATCTGTTTTATGCCCTAATTCATGACCAATATTAATTCCATTTACACCAAGAATAGTTCCCATCATTAAAATACACGCTATCAAATCTGATAACGGCAATGCTGAATCCGAAACAGTAATTAAAAACTGTGATATCACAAAAAGATGAAGAGGGACAGATAAATAGAGTACTACATCAAAAAAAACATCTTTTTTTGCTAAATCTTTTTCAACTTCATTTAGATTATAGGTGTTTTTTGGAAGAAATTGTTCTAAAACAGGAACAAAAACATATAAGAAAAACAATCCTGTAAAAGCATAGACACCTGATGTGTTGAATGTAATGATTCCTAGAATAGGAACAATAAAAGCTGCAAAGTATTTAAATTTTCTCATAAATATGAAGTTTAAAGGACATGAACTTTAAATGTATTTTTCCTCTAAGTTAAGTGAAATTTTTGACTTGTTAATTATGTAACCATTTGATTCTAAGGATACGTATAAAATATTCATTAATACAACTTAGTTGCATTAACGAATATTTTATTTTACATTTGCATTAATGTGATTTGAACGACAATAAATCGAGTATATACTATTGTTCTTCTACCAACGGTAAATATGCAAATGAAAGATAAAAAACAAATTCAAATAATTGGAGATAATCATTTTTCAACAAGTATAAAAACTCCTTTAAGAGCAGATGCATTTCAAAAATCTGATGACGAAAAGATAAAAAATATCTCACATTATTTTGAAATGATTATGCAAGAAATTGGTTTGGATTTGACTGATGATAGTTTGTCAGGAACTCCTTATCGTGTAGCAAAAATGTACGTTAAAGAACTATTTTATGGTTTGAATCCAGTGAACAAGCCAAAACTCTCAACATTTGAAAATAAGTATGGTTATAAAAAAATATTGGTAGAACAGAATATCACTATAGATTCTGCATGCGAACATCATTTTTTACCAATAATAGGATATGCTAATGTAGCATATATTCCAAAAGACAAGGTAATTGGTTTATCAAAAATCAATCGTCTAGTTGATTATTACGCACGACGTCCTCAAGTTCAAGAAAGACTGGTTCTTCAAATTTTGAATGATTTACAAGAGGTATTGGAAACAAAGGATGTTATCGTTTCAGTAACAGCAAAACACCTTTGTGTTTCCTCAAGAGGGATAAAAGATCAAAGTAGTTTTACTACAACTTTAGAATATGGAGGCTGTTTCACAGAAAGTGCTACTCGTAACGAATTCTTAAACATAATTAACAATCAAAAACTATAAAAAAAGAGAACCAAAGAACAAGTATTAGAAACTCAAACTAATTGGGGAGAATGGTGTTCTAAAAATTAGAGCTTTAAAAGACTACAGTGGTGAATGTGAGTTGTTTGCAAATAAATTTCTTAAAGATAGATCACTTAGTAATTCTTTTGGGCATGATCGTAAAACATTAGAATCTATAAGTACTATAATGTTCTGGATTATGAACCCGAGCGCTAGTTAAAAACAAAATTAACATATCAGGTTCTCTTTATTTTTCCCTTAATCTTTCTTTAATAATAAAATCCACTAGGTTTTAAAAGCAACTTATTTATTATATAGAGGAGGGCAAGTAGCTACTCACTTTAAAAAACGACGATAAAAAAGAGATATCATTTATTTAAATGTGATCATAAATCCTTAAAATTTATTTATTTTTTAATCTTAATTTAGCAGTAATGTAATATTTTATTATGACAGAACAGTTAACTAACAAATTACTAAAAATTGATTTTAAAGAAGGTCTTTATGCAAGTTTTCAAAATAGAAGAGTTACTCTTTTTTGTAAAAACACATCTTTAATGAGTCAGGAAATAGAACGATTTAATAAAGAACATAACGAATTTATCTTTAGTTCTAGAATATCTCAAAATAATTTAACTTCTACATTAATGCTTCAAACCAGTGCTCAATCTGGAATTTTGTTTATTAAAGATTTTCAATCGCAATTTTTTGGTCGTTATAACTTTACACCAATCTCTAAAACAACCTTATTATTTTTTTAAATTTTTGCAGATTATAGTCGTGTAGTAGTATTGCAAGTGTTTGTAATAGTAGGTATTGGCTATCTAATGGAAATTAAAACTATTTTTATAGATAGTATGGGGTTTCTAAAACTTATATTATCAACTTTTATGTTTACCTATTTTTATGCATCTTTATACTCATTCATAGCAATTAAGACAAAAGTATCTGAACTTATGGCTACATTTATTCATTTATTTAATTTATCAATTATATTTACCAGTATCGCGCTAGTACCAAATAAAAATCTTCCGCCTTGGATAGAACAAATAGCTAGATACAACCCATTGTCTCATTTAAGTAATATACTAAGAGAATCTATTATTATTTCTGATTTTGATAACGGTAATACAACATTTAGTTTTCTTTTATTAGGTATTTTAATACTAATAAGTTTTTTTTGTATGACGCGTTATTATAAAACTATTAATTATGATTAAAAAAATTACTTTATTCATTGTTTTATCTGTATTTGCCTTTTCGACTTGTAAATCTTCTAAAACTAGCGATAAATTGACAATAGCAACAGCTGCTAGCACTCAATTTGCTTTAAAGAAATTAGCAGCTAATTTTTCTAAAAAGCACAACATACCTGTAGATGTTATTTTGGGTTCTTCGGGTAAATTAACTACTCAAATTATCAACGGAGCTCCTTACGATTTGTTCTTCTCTTCTGATATGTATTATCCAAGAATATTATTCAGTAAAGAAAAAACTGAAAATCGCCCAATAACTTATGCCTATGGTACACCCATTATTTGGACCATGAAAAATGATATAGTTATTGATTCTTTGTTCAAATTAAAAGATCCGAAAATAAAACATTTGGCCATTGCAAATCCCAAAAATGCACCTTATGGAAGGAAAGCGGTTAGATATTTAAAACAAAAAAAGGTATATGAAGATATTAAGCATAAATTGGTTTATGGAGAGAGTATTTCCCAAGTAAATGAATATATTTTAAATAAAACAGTAGAAGTAGGGGTTACCGCAAAGTCAATAGTGTTTTCTCCAAAATTAAAAGGAACAGGTTTTTTAAAAGAACTCGACAAAGAGTATTGGGTAAAACAAGGGGCTGTCATTATAAAAAATAAAAATTTACCAGAAATGAAAAAGCAGTTTTTAGAGTATGTATTGTCTGATGAAGGAAAAGAAATATTGGTAAATTATGGATATTCAATTATATAATAAATGCCAGATTTAAGTCCTATATTATTATCTCTAAAACTAGCACTGCTAACATCTTTTGTTTTGTTAGTTATTGGTTTACCTATTGCATATGCATTAAGTATTTGGAAATCAAAAGCAAAAATAGTTGTAGAAAGTTTAGTTAGTTTACCGATTATATTACCACCTACAGTGATTGGATTTTATTTGCTTATTTTATTTTCTCCTGAAAATCTCTTTGGAGAAACTCTAGCAAACTTTGGAATTCATATTCCATTTACATTTTCAGGAATTTTAATAGCATCGTTGGTATACAGTTTTCCTTTTATGGTGCAGCCGTTACAGAAAGCATTTGAGCAAATTCCGCAGCATTATTGGAATATATCATATACATTGGGGAAATCTAGATTTGAAACTTTGATAAAGGTCGTTTTACCTAATATGAAGCACGCCATATTAACTGGTTTTATTCTTACTTTCGCCCACACCATGGGAGAATTCGGTGTTATTTTGATGATAGGAGGTAACATACCCGGTGAAACAAAAGTAGCCTCTCTAGCAATATACAGTGATTTAGAAGCTTTGGACTATAGTGCAGCTCATTTTTATTCAATAATCCTTTTAACAATATCTATTCTTATTATATTTATGGTGAACCTTCTAAATAAAGATAAAAAAGCAGATGCTTGATATTTATATTAAAAAACAAATTAAATCCGTAAGAGGAGAGACCGCTTTAGAAGTACAAGCACATTTTAAAAATGAAGCTATTACTGGTATTTATGGTAACTCCGGAGAAGGAAAGTCTACACTATTTAATATTATAGCTGGACTTAGTTCTCCTGAATATGGAACGTTGCATTATAATGATTTGGTATGGCTGGATAGTGTTAAGGAAATAAATTTACCTACTCAAAAAAGAAATACAGGATATATTTTTCAAACAAATAGCTTATTTCCTCACTTCACTGTTAAAGAAAATATTTTATTTGCTGTAAAAAATGAAAACCAGCATGAGGTAGCTGTTTCTGAACTTTTAAGTCAAGTAGATATGGAGGGTATGGAAAATCGTTATCCGCATCAGCTTTCAGGTGGTCAAGTTCAACGGATAGCCATCGCAAGGGCATTGGCTCAAAAAGCTCAAATTATTCTAATGGATGAACCTTTTTCTGCGCTCGATTTAGAAATGAAACAAAAATTATATTCGTTTATAAAAGTATTTAAGAAAAAGTATAATTTAATGATTTTGATTGTAACCCACGATATCAATGATATTTTTTACTTATGCGATGAAGTTTTATGGATTAAAAATCACAAAGCTACCGGAACAACACCAATTGATGAATTTAAAAAGGAGATCGAATTAAAATTAAGAAATCTCTAGCAATAAAAGAACG
>Ga0115568_10001217_pt1 | contig 18699 bp, 17 predicted proteins | sample COGITO_mtgs_1204_FD_87296 | JGI IMG/M metagenome (GOLD analysis project Ga0115568, IMG submission 87296) | Pelagic marine microbial communities from North Sea - COGITO_mtgs_120426 | ecosystem: Environmental > Aquatic > Marine > Epipelagic | place: Germany:Helgoland, sampling site Kabeltonne...
GCATCTATGGCGCGTCGAATATTCTACCTAGCGTTACCTCCTATTTGCCCTATCATCGGCCTACGTCATTAGCCCCAAGCGCGCAGGACCATTGTCTTAAGATTAGATTAGGGCATAAATTCCAGCCCCAAAATTATGGATTAATCCGCAGGCTGAGAGCCGCCGTATAAAGCAGCGATTTGTCACGATCTCTAACCACCCAATCTAGTAGCGTATTCATATCCTGTTCTACTTTGCCTATAAACATCGGGCGTCCGTTAACAACCACGCTCACCTGTTCTGAAAAATCCACCTGCTCAGGGTTTAACAAGAGAGTGAAGGCATCGACCGACTCTGCGGTGATGGTAAAACTGTTACCCTCTCTGCTGACAGTCATGATCCCCGGCTGTCCTTCGACAGTTAGCTCTTCGATTCGCAGCCATAGATTACGGTTATAGCGATCGCTACGGTCAGTCACCCACCGCAGCTCTGGCGGAAATGGGACACGCGGATTGTCGAGTTTAAATTGCTCGATCATGGGCTGTTCATCGGGAAGCCAATTCGTATTGTGCCCACCGTCTTCTATCGCTCTGAAAACATGATCTATGTTTGCTTCTTGCAGAATTTTAATAAATGGCTCAATAGATGATACCGGATAGAGAGGATCATTCTCACCATTGACAATATACAAAGGCCTGCTCATCAGATTCTCAAAGTAGAGCTTATAGCCAGGTCCGCTTTGGGTATTTCTGAGCACACCGGGATGCCCGATATAAGGTAAGAATGCGGCCCAGTTCGTCGATTGCTTAAAAGCAAAAAAGTAGACGCCAGTGCCTCCATCGGATACACCACTCAAAGTAACGCGATTGTCATCTATGTTATAGGTTTGCTTTAACTCTCTTAATATAGCAGGGAGATTGTCCGCCTGATTGTCGAACCACCAGAACGCCGCGTTCCATGCCGCCGGCACGACTACGATTCGATCTTCCTTTTTTAGTGAGTCGTAGCCGCGCCGCCACCATTCGTCGCCCGGCTTCCATTCCGGCCGACTAACTCCTCCGTGAAGCATGAATTCGACAGGGTAACTTTGGGTTGCGTCATAAGTCTCTGGGATCAAATAGACGAAGGGATAAAGTGTTCCATCGCTATCTATCCTGGCGCTTTCCTGCTGCCCAAGAGCAACGTCTTGTGCAAAAGTAGGGCCAGCATCGAGCCACTGGTAGAGTACTTCGATATTTGATGCTTGCGCGATAAGTCGACGCTTGCTGCTTTCTATCTCCGCCTCCGTAGTAGCAGACCAAAGCGCCGTCACTAGTTCCGATCCATTTGCTTCTTCAGCAACGGAAACTGTCTCGAATCTAGACGTCGACACGATCACAAGCGCACCTAGAATCAGCATCCAATCAGCTTTCAATTTAGAGTTCTCCGCCAAGTTCAGTAAACAGCGCAGTTAAGAATCGATCTGGATCACCGTACTGTGCATTGTAGGCTGCGCTAGGATCAGCGGCAGCGACCTGCTCATAAGACATGTTCATCTCCAACAGGCCGGCAACCTGTCCCGACACATCTAACACCATATCGCGAAACTCCATGACATCATCGCGGCTGGAAACTACGCCGTGTCCGGGAAGAATCTTGGTGTTTGGCCCGGCAACACCAATTAGTCTGCCAAGCGCCTCGAGTGTGCCTTTCAAAGTGCCACCATTATTGGTGTCGATTACCGGGAACGCCGTAGTTCGAAATACATCGCCGGTATGCACCACATCAGAATCTTTAAAATAGATAAAAGTATCGCCATCTGTGTGTGCTGGCGGCACTGAAAAGGCATAGACTTCCTCACCATTCAGATGAATCGTGATCGCTTCGCTATAAGTGAGAACCGGAAGAGCAGCTTCCGACGCTTGCTCGGCAAGCCTAACCCGCACTTCGTCGCGTGCGAGAATTAACACACCCCTATTACCGAGATTTTCATTACCACCGGTGTGATCACCGTGAACATGAGTATTTATCAAAAAACGTATCTCACCGTCGTTCAGATTACGAATGGAGGCGACTATTTTGTCGGTAAGTGGCGCATATTGATCATCGATCATTACGATACCGTCTTCTCCAATGGAGAGCCCGATATTACCTCCACGACCCTCTAGGTAATAGACACTGCCCGCTACATGGTGGGAAATAATTTCAACATTACTAAAGTCTTGCTGAGCATAGGCAGAGCTGACCAATGTGAGGCTGGCAAAACACAGCAATAGTGACTGCAGGTTTAGATGGCGGCGCATGTAGAAACTCCTAGCCGAAGAGGCATTGATTGGTTGATTGATTGATGACGTTGAATTGATCAACTCATCTGAGAGAAATAGCAGGATAAGAGCCTGAAGACAGAATGTCCAATGGCCCCATCCCGCTCGAGCGTATTTCGATTCGAGCTCAACTAGTTTAAAGTAAACACTCCTGCGGCTATCTATGTCCGCAGACGAGCAAGCTGTCGGGTGGTTTTGCTCGATACAGCGTATAAGACACTTAGATTAGTGGAAAAGGCTTAGGATCAAAATTCAATCAGTTAGCGGGTCGATACGAATGTTAATCAACGTGGCGAATAGAGCGCACAAGCTATGCCAGGGGGCCAACTCCCTTACCTGCATCGTCGCTGCGCTGTGCTTAACTTTAAGCCTCTCGGCATTCAGCCAGGATAGCCTGCCGCAACTCGACCTAGACCTTCCTCTGCGCCTCGATTTCTCCGGTTCTTGGGAGAAGGATTTCAGGCGCAGTGACAACTGGGAAGATGAGCTATCCCGGACTCTGCGTATTCGCCAAGAATCTGCGACGCGACAACAGTCCTCACCCGGCTCTTCGAGCGGCAGATCGGCGCTCCCGATTTCCATTGGCAATGTAAACCTGCCACGCAGTCGTGGTCGCGGAGCGAACATCGTCGATTTAGCCCGGCTGGCGGAATACATTAGCCGACATAGCATCTTAGATATAATTCAGACTCGGGACGAAATAAGCATCGAGCGCAACGGCGAAGCGGCGTTGATCTGTGGTGTCGAGTATAAATTGCAGCAGACATTTGCCAACGAACACGGGGTTGAGGTATGTGCTTGGGAGGGGCAACAGCTAATCTTCCAGATTACGCTGCCTGATGACCTTATCATCATCCATCGCTTCACAGTGTCTTCGAACCAACGAGTACTCAACTTACTGACCAGCATCTTCAGCAAGGGCGGCGAACCATTCAACCTTATTCAGGCATTCAATAAATACGAGGCACCACGTGATGAATTTAACTGCATTCAAACCCTGAGTCGCGGTCAAGTTTGCAGCCAAGCCGGCACCGATTTATCTACCGTTTTGGATGACTTTTGAACTATTCGAGGAACACATCGAGTATTCGGGTACTCACAGCATTGTTAGTATTGCTGCTGCTTACTGCTTGCGCGCTGACACTTCCTGAACCAAAACCAGTACCAATACCGGCGGAGCGTCCCCTAGATCTTGTTGGCAATGTGAATCTAATTCAGGCACTACAAGTTCCATCTGAGAGTTCATTGATTGAAATAGGTGTTCACGTATTCGGTACTGCGCAAAAAGAAGCTGGAGAGTACAAGATAGGCGATTGGGTATTTGACGAAATCATTCAGAAGGAGACTCAATTCCTTCCTCATCTTCTGAAGAATACTCTGGTTGCATCCAACCAATGGGGGGCCATAAGAGTAATTCCAGAAAAAGATTCCTCTCTTGACCTCATCGTTGAAGGACAAATTATTCAATCAGATGGCGAGACGCTTGAATTGCAGATTCACGCATTCGACAGCAGCGGTCGAGAATGGTTAAACCAAACCTATGCAGATCAAAGTGTTCAGGAAGAGTACCCGGAGTCTACCCGGTTTACTCTGGACAATACCTTCGATGCCATAAATTTCGTCGACCCTTTTCAGGATATTTATAATCGCATTGCTAACGATCTTGTTGCTGTGAGAACAAGCCTAGGCGAACAGGCACTTGTCGATCTGAATCTCGTTACAGACATGCTCTACGCAGGCGACCTTTCCCCCAACAATTTTTCAGGTGCAGTAAAAGAGAATGCGGATGGCTTGCTGGTAGTCGACAGAGTGCCAGCACTCGACGATCCCATGATGGCTAGAGTTGCCGACATGAAATACCGTCACCATCTTTTTATCGATACTGTCGATGAGTACTATCAAACACTCTATGAAGATATTCAGCCTGCCTACGTTCTATGGCGTCGCTACTCGATTGATCAGATCACCGAGATAGAAACGTCGCAGCAAGAAGCAAACCGAAGTGACTATGGCGGCTCGAGTGGTTTCTTATCGCTTAGCCAACGCTATGACCGCTTTAAGTGGAGCAAGATATTTGAGCGAGAATTTAACGACCTGGCTGCCGGCTTCAATAACGAACTTGCGCCTGCCTTTCTAGAGCTGAATTCTCAAGTTCATGGACTAACAGGGACAATGGAGCAACAGTACCGGGAATGGCGTGGCATATTACGAAGACTATTTGAGCTGGAGAACGGCGACTTAACACCAGGCGCTACTGAATAGAACTCGCTTGCTGTAGACGCCCGCCTGGATTGTCGGGCCAGCTAGACAGAGACTATAACTGCCCAGCCTATTAAGGCTACTACTACAGGTGCAATCATCAGAAATACTAGATGTTTTACGTGGATCATTGCCTCGCGCTTTTTTATCTCTATATCCGACATCAAATATAGCACTAAAAACGTTCGATACTGTGCCGCTGCGACACTATGACGCGACCAGCAGCTATCGGCTATTTTTCGCACTAAACTCTATTTAACTGAACGTTCTGTAGGCGTATACTCCACTAAAAATAAAAAAGGTGTTGACCATGACTGATGCAGAGATTCTTCCTGAGACGGGAAATAAATTACGCAATATCCTCATCGCCGCTGGCGGCACTTTGTTAGTTGCCCTAGTTGCCGGCTTTCTAATCTACTCATCAATTTGTCCCTGCGAGCGAACTCCCGGCGGCTTTCTATTTGGAGAGCGGGCGAGCGCTCCTGTGAATGATTGGTCGTTTGCAAACGACGTGCCACTTTGTCAGCTTCAAATTTGGGCAGGTGTAAGGCCCCATGCGATAAACCTCAACTGCATGTCGACTCCCGAAGGAGAACTCTATCTCAGTTGTTCGGTGTGCACGTCGAAATACTGGGCAGCAAGAGTAGGAGAGGATGAAACAGGTGTTATGCGCTTAAACGGCGTCGTCTATCCCGTGATAGTTAATCGCGAGACCGATTCCGCTGCGATCGACCGCGCCTGGGCTGCTCGAATAACGAAGCTACAAACTCATGGCGGCGGGCCGTCCAATCCGAGGCCATCATCAGATGCCGAGAGGCCCGATCATTGGTGGACCTTTAGGATTGTCTCTTCCAGTTAGAATTTGACGTCTTAAAAAAAAGGCGAAGCCTCTCAGCGTCGCCTTTTTAATTGCCAGATTTTCTCTTTAGACTAAAAATTTTAAGCCAGATTATTTTCGAACAGATTCAATAACCGACTCCAGGCGCGCTCAGCTTGAGCCTCGTTATAGACTTGCGAGTCTGGTGGACACCAACCATGCAATGTACCCCCATAGACTTCAATTTCAGCCGATAAGTCTGCCGCCGCATAAGCTTCTCCTAAAGTGACTTTAGCCTCGGGAGTGCTTTCGTCATCATTTGCTGCAACGCAGTGCAACATCGCCGATTGTGTTTGAGGAATTAATAGATGCGGGCTGTTATCAGCATCCGTAGCTAGGCCGCCGCCATGGAACGTGCCTCCGGCGCCAAGACGATCTGGTACCGCTGCAACAGTGCGCATTACCATCGGCCCGCCCATGCAATAGCCTGTTGTGCCAATTCGGCGGCTAGTATCTGTAGCTGACTGTTGATCCAGCCAGCTCACCATAGTCCGAGCGTCGGTGAAGTGTGTTTGTGCATTTAGATTGCGCGCCATTGGCAACACGATCTCGCGAATTTCAGGTTGACCGAAGCTTGCACCTTCGCCAACTACAGGCGAGACCGCATCACGGTAGAAAGGATTCACAACCAAGACCGTATAGCCGGATTCTGCTAGACGCTTGCCCATCATCCGAAAGGCCGGTCTTAGCCCAAGAATATCGGGCCAAACAATGACGGCGGCGTGACTGCCGCTAGAGGGATGAACGAAATAACAATCGGCTACGCCATCAGGAGTCGTAATGTTTACGTCTGACTCTGTTACGGACTGCGCATTCGCCACTGGGGGGAGCAACATCGCCGCGCTTGCTGTGGCCGTGAGCATATTGAATTTTCGTCGACTGAGCTTTCCGTCACTATTAATAAATTCCTCGACATCTTTCTGGGTATCTAGATCACACATCTTGTTCTCCTTGGGCGCTCAAAGTTTGAGCCGATATTGTTTTATTCTATTATCAATGCTATGAGAGTATGTGGGGCAGAAAGAAAACTCAATACAATTCCCCAAAATTCCGCTTAAGATTACTATGACTGCCTTGTGAACCCTATGAAAAAAAGCCTCAGCAGACGACAACTACTCCAATATAGCCTAGCGGGCCTTGGCACGTTTGGCGCGCACAGCTTCAGCTATGCCCAGCAGAGCACTTCTCGAACCATTGCCGGTACTGGTGTCGCAGGTTTTGAGTCCGAGGGAGCCATTAGCAATCTTGCGCAGACGACACGAATTAACAACCCCTACGGCATCGTAGTCGGGCCCGATTCCGCGCTGTATTTCTGCGAAGTAGACAGTGGTCGAGTCCGCCGTATGGATATGAATACCAGAGTCTTAACCACTGTGGCTGGCAATGGTGAGAAAGCTTATCGTGGTGATGGAGGTCTTGCCTTAGATGCCTCCTTCTCTGCGCCTCATGAGATCCGTTTCGATGCTCAGGGCAATCTCTACATAGTCAGCAGGGACTCGCATACAGTCCGCCGTGTAGATAAAAGCAGCGGCCTAGTTAGCACGGTGGCAGGAACTGGAGAGGCAGGATTCTCCGGCGATGAAGGGCCGGCAAATCAAGCGCAATTGCGCCAGCCTCACAGCATTGCATTCGATGCACGCGGGGACTTACTCATCTGCGATATTGGCAATAGCCGCCTACGACGAATCGATATGAGCAGTGGCATCATTAGTACTCTTTCAGGCACAGGCGAAAGGACTACAACACCTGACTCAGGGCCGATTGCAGGAACACCGCTACTCGGGCCGCGCTCTATAGATACCGACGCGGATGGAAACGCGTATTTAGTTCTACGCGAAGGTAACGCTGTGTTTCGACTAGATATCGCGGGCAATCGCCTGCAGCGAATCGCTGGTACTGGAAATCGTGGATATGCGGGCGATTCCGGTGCTGCTATCAATGCTACTTTCAACGGCCCTAAGGGAATTGCCTATTCAGCGCAGGATCATTGCCTCTATATAGTGGATACCGAAAACCATGTGATTCGTCGCATGTCTTTGAACACAGGAATCATAGATACAGTACTAGGCAGTTCAGAAAGAGGGGATGGTCCTGATGGCGATCCCTTGCAATGTAAGTTGAATCGACCCCATGGCGTTTGCGTACACGCGGGCTTGTTGTACGTTACCGATAGCGAGAGTCATCGAGTGCGTGAAGTATCGGGCTTGCTCGGCTAGGACGTCTAGGACGTTTGTAATATTGGCTAAGCATGCCCGCTGACACACGGTAAGTCTTCGAAATTATAGCGCTGCGCAAGATTATGCAGTGCTTAGGTCATTGGCAACAGATACGCCTATAAATGAAGAAATAATAAAGTAACGTCTTACGGAACTCTTGGAATAAATTGCTCAGGGCGAGAATCCGGACGAAGAACTACTCGGCGCTGCGGCTGCAATAAGACATCGGTTCTCTTTTCAACCTAGATGTCGATAGTTCAAACAATGCCGTTATGAGTAATATGACCGCGTCAGAGGCGCAATCCGCAAGCAACTACCCAGTGGCCAAGAAGATTCTGCGCAAGCTTGTAAATAGCCTAAACCACATTGGTATTTAACTCTACGGTCATAAATTTCCATGTCTCGTTGCTAATTTACGGGATGCAACTCGAGTGGAATAGACCCGTCGCGGCTGCCCAGCATAGTTGCGAAGAAGGTATCTCCCCAGGTGTACTTTTTCTGCATCATGTCGTTGATTCTTTCCGACTTATCAGGCCTTTGAACCACGGTATAGCTTGCAGTGGTTCCATTGCGCCTAACTTTGATTCCTCCATTTTGTAGAACCCTGTCGAACCAACCCGACCCGTCGGCCCCTACCCGCAGGTATTGATAGCCCTCGTCATCCATAACCCATAACCGGGTTGCCTGCATCTCACCCAGCTCGTCCGTGGTATAAAGGTCAATCACTTCAACTCGTTCAGAGGCTACAGTCTGCACCGCCAAGAATACGAACGCTAAGCCGCTGGGAACACCGATAGCCCAAAGTGCGTATTTCATTCACTTTTTCCTGCTTTCAATTGCCACTCTTTACAACATCAACATCGAGGACATCGATGACTTTCAAATACTTTAACATTAAAATGTTTATTGCTAAAGTGTTTAGCATTAATGTATTTAGTGTTCAAAGAATTCGAATTACAATTGCAGAACTAAGCCAATAGGAACTAACGTGACTGAGAAGAAATCTAGCCAGCCAAGCGAAGCAACACTCTTCACCTATTTCAATGAGGTAAGCATCATAGCGCAGTTAATCATCGCTCAATTTGAACGGAGCTTGCCTGATGGTCTGACTAATTCACAGTTTAGCGTGCTGAATTGGTTCAGCCGAGTTGACTCCCAGGCGAGCCCTGGTCGTCTGGCAACTGCGTTCCAAGTTACTCCCGGTGCTATGACAAACACCCTGAAGAAGCTTGAATCCAAGGGCCTAGTAAAAATAGAGCCGGACGAGCTTAGCGGCCGTAAGAAGAAGGTAAGCATTACTTCGAGGGGTGAAAAACTTCAAAAACAAGCGCTTAACGCCGCCGCCCCTCTATTTCAGGAGATCGCTAAGAACTGCCCGCTGGAAAATATCGAAATACAGGTCCCTCAGCTACAAAGAGTGAGAGAATACTTGGATAGGCGCCGCTACAACTAACCCGAACTCCCAAGCAATCAAGTAGGAAAAAAATAGGCCACCTTTAATCAGTTACGATCAACGGTAGCCTTAGAATACGTCGGATTTTTGGGAGAGACCGACGTGGGATAGCATGAAAAATCGTGCTTTGAGAGCCTTTAAGCTGTAAAAAGCACTGGTGCTAATAATCTTTACGGTTGCTATTTACACTTGGATCACATTCATTTAAAAACTTTTAATTCGACCCTTCCACCACACACAACATTGAGACTATCTCGGAGACCAAATTGAAGAAAATATTGAGATGGATAGGTATCAGCATTGCAGTACTGGTGATTAGTATCGCTGTGCTGCTTGGCAGCATGCGCTTTCACGACGGCCCGCTGGAGATTTTCAGCGGCGGCCCCTTTACGACTGGCACGCTCAGCGCCGCGCCAGACGATTGGAGTTTCCTCAAGGACCGCTCCACCATTGAATTCCAGACCATGGACCCTGCACAGTCACGCACCGTATGGCTAGCGACCTTTGATCACCGCTTGTTTGTAGTGAGTGGGTATATGACAACTAACTACGGGGCTATCTGGAAACAATGGCCCTACTACCTTGAAGCCGACGATAGCGTAGTGCTGCGCATTGACGGGAACCTCTATGAGCAAAGGCTGCAGCGCATTATGAGCGGGCCGGAAGTCATACCGGTGCTGAATGAATTCAGTCGCAAGTACGGCGATGGCGAAGCGGCGAGTGAGGATTCGGTCGCTAGTGGATATACATGGATGTACGAAGTTGTGAACCGCTAAGGCTGGCGGTTTAGGCTGCTAGCTAACTAGTAGATGGGAAAGATAAACACAGAGATAACTAGATAATTGGGCTTGATAAGAATTTTTACTCTGCTCGGCACCCTAGATAAAACCTACTTCGATGCGATGCGAGCAGCAACTACGAGGTGAGGCCTCCAAATACCACCGAAGTACTTCCTAGCCTTAGCTAGAATCCAAGCTACAAGCTTATCTCATTAATGAAAAAAACTGACTTGAGATGACTGGCACAAACAGGGAGGCGGTTCACCGGGCTGAGAGTGTGACAATCGAGGACATGATCGTAATTACCCATCGCACAGATACGATGACTACCAGACAAGACAATCGTTCTCAGCGCTGCCCTCAGCCCTGCCCTATTTAAAAATTTCGACGCTATGTTCAATATCGGCGCGGCGTTTACGGCAGCTCAGACTAAGCCAGCTGGTGTTTACATCGCTATGAACGGCGTGATTTTCGATCAGAACAAGGTCAGAAAAGATGTTGAGAACAATAAATTCGTGGCATTATAAAAATCAGTCTGATCCACACCACACGTGCTACTGGAGTTACGGATGATCACAATAATACCTACAAGCAAACTACTCACATTCTGCACACTTTCGATGGCTCTGGCTGCCTGTGGCGATGCCAACAGCCCTGCGCCCATGCAAAGCTTAAGCTTCGCGGAATCCTTTCAGGCTCAACTGATTCAAGCACAGCCTGGCGACGTAATCGAGGTTCCTGCTGGCATTCACGAATTCACCCGCAGTCTGTCGCTGACTGTTCCCGGGGTGACCATCAAAGGCGCTGGCATGGACTCTTCGATTCTTTCTTTCAAGAATCAAGCGCAGGGTGCTGAGGGTTTGCTAGTAAACGCAGACGACTTCGTCATTCAGGACCTGGCAATTGAGGACACTGTCGGTGATGCCCTCAAGATCAATGAGAGCACGAATGTCACCATACGTCGCGTTCGCACAGAATGGACGCGAGGTGCCAATACTGAAAACGGTGCCTACGGAATCTACCCAGTCCAGGCAAGGAATGTACTCATTGAAGGCTCAGTCGCTATCGGCGCATCCGATGCTGGCATCTACGTTGGTCAATCTAGCCAGATCATCGTGAGAAACTCTCGCGCCGAATTTAATGTCGCTGGTATCGAGATCGAGAACTCCACCTATGCCGATGTGTATGACAACGTGGCAACTAACAATACCGGCGGTATCCTCGTCTTCGACCTACCGAATTTACCAGTGCAGGGTGGGCAGGCAACTCGAGTGTTCAACAATGATATCTATGAGAACAACACAGAGAATTTTGCGCCGGAAGGAAATATCGTCGGCAATGTACCTCCGGGAACCGGCTTGCTAATTTTGGCCAACGATAACATCGAAGTTTTCGAGAATAATTTCCGCGACAATAAAAGCGTGAACATCATGGTCTATAGCTTCGCCCTGGGCGGACGCACAATTAAAGACCCTGAATACGATCCCTACCCGGAACAGATCTACATTCACGACAACAATTACGATGGTGGTGGAACGGTGCCCGGACACGCTGCGCTAAAGGCGTGGCATGCCATCAGCGGACTGAATTCTCCAAATATTGTATGGGGCGGTCTTGTTAAACCTGGCGGCGATGCTGAGAATATTATTTGCTTAGGTGAGGCGAGCAATGAAAGCTTCATGGACCTTAAAGGTGGATTGGATCCGAATGACATCTCCTATGACATTACGCCACACAAATGCACCTTGCCGCGCCTTCAGAGTATTTCCTTCGATTTTCCAGGAGACGATTAACTCTAAGTTACAAACGAAATTTTTTAACCAGACTATCATTCAAAAAACCCCGAAAACTTTACAATTAGCGGGGTTTTTTGTTGCTGGAAATAGAAAAGAGATGCAGGCTCGCAGAGGCCTATCTTGTAACGAAGCCTACATGGTGCTGAGTACTCAAAGGCAGAATTGCAATTAAACTCTACCTTTGAGTGAACAAACTCAATCGAATACGAAATCGTTACTGCGAGCAATGTCCATATACGTTTGTTTGAAACCTTGCAGCAAATAGCCCTCAGTGATGAGCAAGTCGGTTGCCGATTCGTACAAACTCAGATAATCACTGAATGACGAGTACATAGCCGCAATAGGAGTACGCGGATCACTAGCCTGCTCTGCTGCCGCCATGCTTGCTGGCAAAGGTATGTAGCCACCTGATAATCGCGCCAGAGATTTCTCGGCGCCCGTGTTAACGGCGCGAAGGTTCCAAGGTACGAAGGTTGCAAGGGGAACCTGTGTGAGTGGTGGCAGTACGGTTGTTGTCGCTGAATCGTTATTATTGCTATTTACTGCGGGCACTAGTGTCCTATAGTACATATCAGTTGTCAGCGGATGAATATCTACGATTCTATCTGTAATCCAGCGATCGCCGTAGTTGGCAAAGCCAGGTGCATAAAGCGCATCGGGATGAGTTACTCCACTGAGTTGATTCCAAGCTCGGCTATTAATACGGCCGTCAATGTGAGCTGGCACTAGACTGCCATCCGCAATTTGCGGATAGCGAGATGGAGGTGGGGCTTTGTCATTAGCTATCCAGTCATACATGGCAACGAGCAGTGAGTCGGCTATGGGTGCCCACATATTCGGGTTTCGCGGCAGCTGTCCCGAGGTTGCGGCACTTGGAAGTCCGTTGCCAGAGCCATGCTGTGAGCCCCCTATGGAATAAAAACGCACCTCTTCGGGCAGCACGGCGTCCTCAGTTCCCTGAGGGTTTGTATGCGGAAGGGAGCCGCCTCTCACCCAATATTCATTTGATGTTTGAATGTGCATTACCTTTGGTACGGTGCTGCTCGCGCGAGCTTTGCCGAGAATACTATCGGTGCGCCCGGTAAACGGATCCGTGCTTTCACCGTAGGTAAAAGGAAACAGATCATTTGGATAGAGATGGTTCGAGTGTTGACCATTGGTTCGTGTGGGCATAGCGAAGCGATTGTTGAACATCCCATAGCCACTGCCTGCTATAACAGGGATCACACCATCGAAAACCTTGCGTCCATTTAGGTCTTCGTTGAACCCGTCCAACATGAATTGACGCAACAGTCGCCCACTCTGTGAGTTGCCCCAAGCAACTGTACTCTCAATATTTGACAGCCCCAATTGCGAGAGTTCATCGGTAGTATCGTCACCGAAGCGTATCGCCGAGACCATGTCACGGATAGCCGCCATACCTGCACCCGCGAGAACCGGATTACGTGCCTCGTAGACGAGCTCATACAGCATTCCCGGCTGAAACCCACCAGCAACACTCAAGTTAACTATTGGCTGATTGCTGTCGTTTTCTACCACAACCTCAAGCTGAAACTGAGAACGTTCGACAGGCAAACGCGGGTCATCCTGATAGAGACGCCGGGTCAAACTTGCATTTGCTAACCCAGCAGCAGTTGGCTCATAGGCCAGATGTCCGTTACCCGCTATGTTCAGTTTCTCCGCGGTCGACCCTACACTAACCTCGTATCTGACTTGGCCGGTTATGCGCTGCTCTGCGGAGCCCACGATCGGCGCATGCAGACGCAGTCGACCGTCTCGTGGCGACAACTCATTGATCCATCCAGTAGCCAGATAGGTAAATCCCATTCCGCTAAGAGGGTGTAATAGCGACTGCTCCGGCGGAAACGAACTGCCTCCTCGGTTATTAACGTTATATAGCAAGCCGCCGTTGGCGACCGAGACGGAGGGGACCAGTAGTCTAAAGTCAGCCGCATACTCGACAAGGCCATCGCCGTTCACGGGTGCATAGGCTATATCGGTAACTGCCCCATTCAGGTCCTCGTTAGGATCGAGTGTGAAGTAGGCAACTCCGGAGATCGATTCATAGCTGAAGTCGACATTTGAATCAGAGAGGGTATTTCGGCTGGTGATCTCAATGCGCTCGATATCCGCTAGCGCAGTGACAGAGGCCAGTAACGAGAGCGCTGCGATAAATAGGCTTTTGAATAGTTTCATGATGTTATCCTTTTGCTCTTCTTATCAAATTGTAGGCGTGAAAACACTGGAACAGTGAGTTTTTAACATTTAGCAAGCAGAGTCAATGACTTAGAAGTCAACCTAAGCCGACTCTGTCAACACGGCCCTTTTATTGGCTCGATACTGTTGAAATACCGGCATTAGAGCCGTAAGCGCGGACCCCACGACTAGCAGGAAAGCCCCGAGCAAGGACAGCAGACTTAAGCGATCTGAGAAGGCGTAGTCGGGCTGGAAGAGCACCACGAGCTTCAGCGAACCTATTGTGAACAGTGGCGCTAGCGCCAGGACCGCGCTGACTTTCGATGCATCCCAACAGTTCAACGCCTCGGCAAAACAACCGTAGGCGACAAGAGTATTCAAACAACAGAACAGCAGCATAAGAATCTGCATCTGGGTAAGCTCAAAAAGACTTAGCGGAGAAATGAAGGGGAGCAGTACCAGCATAGAAAAGGCGTAGATTAGAAAGAGGATTTGTACCGAAGAAAAGCTATTCAGAAGTTGCTTCTGCAGTAGTGCATAGACCGTCCATGCTATCGCGCCAAAGATGACGATAATTACGCCGATAGTTTCTCTATTTTCAAGACTGAGCAATCCAGTCAGGCGATTGTTAAAAAACAGTAAAAGGCCGCATATGATTAATGCAGTGCCGACCTTCTGCACCGCAAAAAACGGCTCCTTGTACACGAAGACTCCTCCCAAGATCAGAAACAGAGTAGTAAGTTGAATTACCGCTTCACTTGTTTCACCGTTCACAAAATTTAGACTATAAGAGAACAGGAAATAATTAATACAGAGTCCGGTAGCAGCAAATAGCAGAAACCATTTTATCTGTGCGGCCTGTCGCAACACCTGTGGTAATTTTCTTTGGATAGCTAGCCATGCGAAGAGCACGACTCCGGCTACAAAGAATCTGTACCAGACGATAGTAATAGCATCCATCCCTGCGAGCAGTTCCTTCAAGGCAATAGGCAACATACCCCATAGCATTGCTGCAATGAGGGACAGGAAAAATCCAGTTGTATGTTTTACTGTTGGATTGTTCATGAACAGGCCCACGACTGTGACCTCAATTACGCATAACGCTTTGAGGTAAAAAGAAATCCTATTTTAGAAAAGTTGCTACGGCAAAGCTATCTATGTGAGGCAGTCTACTCACTAACACTCACACAAACCAGCGCCCTTAACTTCGAATGTAAACCACAATTCATGCACTCCGGATTTGATTTAGACAGAGGAAATCAGAATCTGAATTAAAAGGAAATCAAGACAGTTGTAGTTGAGCAGAGAAACGCGCGCTCAGAAACTCCATCTGATCGGCTAGTAGATCGTGGTTAGAAAGGTAGAGAAACTCGAATTGATTAGGCACGAAAGGTATCGCCAAGAGCTCCATATTGGCCTGTTCGGGAGAACGGTCGGCTTTTCGGTTGTTGCAGCGTCTGCAGGAAGTTACGACATTAGTCCAAACGTCTATACCCCCTCGCGAGAGAGGCTGCACATGATCTCGAGAGAGGTCGTTCAGGGCAAACTGACCACCACAATAGAGACAGATATTCTTGTCGCGCCTGAATAGAAATTTATTTTCCAGTGGTGGGTTGAATCTATATTCATGCACCTTGCCGTCGCATGCAACGATGCTCGGCAGGCGCAGAACGGATTGCTCGCCGCTGCGATTAATACCGCCGCGCATCTCGAAGACAGTGCTACCGAGAGACCAGACAACGAGGTCTTTAACCAACAGTGTCGCTGTCTGTTCTCGGCTAAGCCAACTTACCGGAATACCCGCTTTGTTTAACCTTAAAATCTTCGCATTCACGTAGAATCACCCTACGACAACCGCTCAAAATCAGGAAATACAAGCTGGAGTTTACTCTTTCTTATTGTCTGCGCAATCTTGGCTCTCTGAAACGTTAAGGCGGATGCGGATAACAGGGCTCTTAACGACGAGAGGGACGGCAGCTGGGTGCTTAGCTAGTCTGATTTTTTACGGCAAGACGCGCTTTGTGCTTGGCCCATCCGCCATTACTCAACCAGTAGCCGGTTTGCAGTACTAGGAAAAGGGCGAGAAATAGTGGCAAGGTGCCATAATCGGGGCCACCGACCTGAAAATAAAACACTGCTGTGTAGTATCTATCTTCTGTTGGGTGATCCGCGGTGACAACGCCTATATAAGTGCCTTTGCTATCGAACTCATAACTTGCCGTATAAAATCCGCCCGGTTCGATGCGTGGAGGCTCGTAATAAACAGTCGCCGCCTCGAGATCTTCGATAGCGAGGACATCTTCCAGAGTCGCATACTGGCCCACTTCATTAATGTCGCGGATAATGCGGAAATCGATGAGCATTTCCGGCAACAAACTGTGCAAATATTCCATAACGAAAACCGAACGCGAGATGTCAGGAATATCTTCACAGAATTCATCTGACTCTCTAGTCTCCGGCTGAAAAACCGTGAAGTGCGCCTGCAGGAAGTCGATGTTGATCACACAGAGGTCTGCTTCGAAGGCCACACCGCCATGAGCGGCCGCATGCTGGCTCGTCAGTGTCGAGGCGAGTAAAAGTAGGGCGAGAAGAATTCGGCGCTGGCGGTGAAAAGTGAGGTGAAGGCTCATGTCAAACAGGGTTGTGGCTACTAAAAGAGGTGACCATCTTAACATATTTGCAAGATAGGCGCTAAGCGCAATGGTTGAGATGGTCATTGCTTGGCTACGTTTATCTACCAAGCAATGATACTACCGTCATAGTTAAAGAAGCTGCCTGAAGTTTGTGAATCTAGATCATCGACAACCTTCAACATGCCAGTCACGCTGGTTTTGGTATCTATCAGGGCATTCGGTCCGCCCATGTCGGTTAGTACCCAGCCCGGATGCAGGACAGCGGCGCTAAAGCCCTCCCCGGCTAGGTCTATAGCTAGGCTCTTTACTACGCTGTTCAGTGCTGTTTTGGAACTGCGATAGATATAGGATCCTCCTCCACTATTATCATCGATGGAGCCCATCTTGGATGACAAGTACAACATCTTCTTGTCTTTACCCTGTCGGAGGTTCGGCATAAGCAATTGACTGAGTATCAGTGGCGCAACTGAATTTATCTGTAATATCGAAGCCCAAAGCCGGCCATCTACCTCACCAAAATTGGCGTTCCGCGGCCCATAAGCCCCCGCGTTATTGATGAAAATATCGATTGGCATAGCAGCCAATTGCTGCACAAATTCGAGCATAGATTCGGTGGAGGAGACATCAAGCTGCCGAACTTCCAATTCATCATGACTACTGCGTAGCTGCATCAAAGTGTCTGCTGCTTCGATATCTCTGCACGTAGCGATAACTCGGTCGCCTCGAGCGAGACACTGTTTCGTGAATTCCAAGCCAATACCCCGGTTCGTTCCGGTTATTAAAATAGTAGCCATCTTCTTTATTCCTATCTGTTTTTTACCAGCTAAGAGTCTATCAAATCTAGCGCGGTTGGTAAGTCGCAAGTCCATGCTATGCTGCGTCTTTAGGGGCACTGAAGAGTCTTATCAAGCATTAGACTGAAGTGCACAGTAACCTTCTGCTATAATCCGTCGTCTGATTCACCAAGCAAGTTAAATCGTTCCTAGTTAAGCCCTCTAGCGAGAGATCTATGCGCAGCAAAACCCAATTGGCGGCCTCAATAATACTATTCGCAGTTCTGCAGACTGCAGGCTCGCTGACTTTCGCACAAGATATAGACGAAGTGCTCATCATCGGTGTAATCCCGACCGGTGCTGGCATAGATAAAGACAAGATTCCCTTTCCCGTTCAGAGCCGCAATGCAGCCGATATAGAAAACGTTAACCCGCTGAACATCTCAGATTTTCTCAGACAGAGCTTCAGCAGCGTGTCGCTCAACGATGCGCAGAACAACCCCATGCAACCTGACCTACAATATCGTGGTTTCACTGCCTCGCCTCTACTTGGCTTAGCGCAGGGCCTGGCGGTCTACCAAAATGGCGCGCGTATCAATGAGCCTTTGGGCGATGCGGTGAATTGGGATCTGTTGCCGCAATCAGCCGTACAGGCAATAACTCTCTCCGGTGGCGCCAATCCATTGTACGGGCTGAATAGCTTAGGTGGCTCACTGATCATCGATATGAAAGATGGTTTTAGCTCACCCGGCAGCAGCGTCGAAATCAGCTCAGGCTCGTTCGGTCGTACCACTGCAAATATCGAGGTTGGCGGGAACAACGGCTCATTCGGCTACTATGCAAACTTAGAAAGCTTCCGCGAAGACGGCTGGCGCGATCAATCTGAATCAGATGCTTTGAATTTCTATAGCAGTGTTGGTTGGCGATCGGATTCAACTCGACTCAATGTCAACTATCAATACGGTGTATCAGAACTAATTGGTAATGGCGCAGCGCCAACAGAGTTGCTAGCACTCGATAGGGAAGCAATTTTCACAGGCCCGGACATAACCGAGAACGATATGCAGATGGCTAGCTTCGACTATGAGCATGAAGTGAGCGCAAATATCAGCTTTGGCGGCAATATTTTTTACAGAAAAAACAAGACTGATTCTTTTAATGGTGATGGTTCCGAATTTGCAGTCTGCAGCCTCGGCGGCATGCCACAACTTCTCGATGAGATAGAGGAAGATGATCTCGAAGAGCTAGGGCTTATTGATAGCGACATCTGCAACAATCAGTTTGCAAATAGTGATGCTCTTGAAGCTTTCCTGAATCAGACTGCTTCCATGCTAGAGATTGATGCCGATTTTAATCTGGAGAACTTCTCAGATGACATATCGGGTTCGGGAATTCTTTCTGACGAGGCAATTAATAATCTTAGCGATCGGGCTCA
>Ga0115568_10001218_pt1 | contig 18698 bp, 19 predicted proteins | sample COGITO_mtgs_1204_FD_87296 | JGI IMG/M metagenome (GOLD analysis project Ga0115568, IMG submission 87296) | Pelagic marine microbial communities from North Sea - COGITO_mtgs_120426 | ecosystem: Environmental > Aquatic > Marine > Epipelagic | place: Germany:Helgoland, sampling site Kabeltonne...
AATTACTCAAGGAACGGCTGAAAGTATATTTTATTTTGGTAATCTTTCAAACTATTTGGTTAATGCAAATATTGATTACCGTAACATCGGTATCGAGTCACAAACGCTTTCTGGCAATGTGAATATTAGTAAGGTTATCAATAATGTTATAATCGATGGAGGTAAAACACTTACTACTAACGGTAATGACTTATTAATTTCTGCAGGAAACCTAGTTATTAACGGAAATATATCCGCAAGTACAGGCGATGTACTGTCAATGGCAGGTTCTACAGCTCAAACAATTACTGTAAACAGCGCTACTAATGTCTCAGTTTTAGATATTTCTAATACTTCTGGTGGAGTATCTATTGCGGGGTCGGGTTCTTTAAACGTAACTACAGGGGTTACATTTTCAACTCCAGCAGCAACCGCGCTCTCCACAAATGGCAAAGTGGTGCTTAAAGACAACGGCAGCGGCATGGCAAGCTTAGGTAACCTTAATTCGCATACGGTTTCCGGCAACGTTACTTGTGAGTTTCGCACTCAGACCTTATCTAATATTGAATACAGATTGTTAACTGTCCCTATAACTGGTGTAACATTAGGAGATATTGATTATAACGCTAGTAATTGTGCAGATTGTTTTTACACTTACGGGTTTCCCGGTTCAAATACACCTTCTACTGGCGGAATTGCTTCTACTTATTCTTATAATAACGGAAGTGTTTCAAGTGACTTTAATGAAGGTTGGACTGCAGCAACAAACGTTTCAAATACTATCAGTCCACAAAATGGCTTAACTTGGTATATTGGACCAGGTTCAGGTTGGGGTTCAAGATCAGCATACAGTATAGACGTTACTGGTGCTCCTAATGTTGGACCATACACCATTAGTGCAGCAAATGGATCTACCATGACTTTTAGTGGTTCAGGGGCTAATTTCAATTGGGCATTAGTAGGCAACCCTTTTCCTTCGACAATAGACTATTCGTTAGTCACTCGTAACAACGTATCTGGTGACTCGTATTTATTTAAGGCCGACAACGGTGGTTATGCCCTAGATAATATTATCCCACCTTTTCAAGCATTTTTTGTGAAAGTCACTGGCGCATCTCCAAGTTTAGTGTTTAATGAGTCGGATAAATCCACCACTCAAAAGGTGTATCAAAAGAACGTAAAAGATAACGACGAAATCCAAGTTAAATTAAGTACTCCACTTTACCCCAATAAATTTAATTACACGTATTTGAGGTTTAACAAAGGGGCTACTGCAAATTTCGATGCTGGTATGGATAAATATCAATTTTCCAATCCTTACCCCTACCCAAATGTTAGTTTTAAAGCAGCTGATGACACTGCTACTTATAGATATGTTACCGATCCTGATCAAGGCCATATTGAAATCCCATTGAATGCGCACGGTTATGTCTCTGGAACTTACGAATTATCCTTTTCTAACTTAGATAAAATTAACGGCTGCGTTATTCTTGAAGACACCTACACTGGAAACTCAAAAAATTTAACGGCCTCCGATTCTTTATATAGCTTCATACTGAGCGATACTACGACCAATGCGCGTTTTGTGTTGCATGTGTACAATTTTGCTAAAGAAATGCTTACTACAAACTCAAGCTGTTATGGTGAAAATTCAGGTTCAAATACGCTTGAATTTTACAATCTTGGAAACTATTTTACTTCATGGATGGATGAAGATCAACAATATGTTGGAGGTTCATTTAATGCCAGTATTTCAGAAACAATTAGTGATTTGGCTCCTGGGAATTATTCCATAGAAATTCAAAGTATGGATTTAAATTGTCCTGCGGTTACCGAATATTTCAGCATACACGAACCTGCTGAAATGAAAACAAACTTTGGTTTTGCGAATCAATTGCTTTCATTTAGAACCAATAAAGAAATTGAGTTCAAAAATCTTTCTACTGGTGGCATCGCTTCTTATTTGTGGGATTTTGGAGACAATCAAACTTCTACTGAAATGGAGCCTAAACACAGTTATACAGCAGCAGGTGTGTATGAAATTGTATTGACAGCAGAAAACGGGAACTCGGATTGCAACGTAGCCTACAAACAATCCATAGAAGTTGCTGAGGCTACTGGCCTGACAGAATTGTCCAATTCCGCTGGCTATCAATTGGTGCAAGAGCACGGTCAGTTTAACGTTCATTTTACTCAAGCGGCGGTAAGTGACATGAATTACCGCGTTTTTGATGTTCAAGGTAAGTTACTCAATAGGGGTACGATAGAAAAAGGAAGTATGGTGGAGACCATTGAGGTTAAGGGTCAAGGTATCGTTTTGATCAACATGCACTACAACAACCAAACAGAAACCGTAAAAGCAATGAAGCAGTAAGCGCTTCTGTTTATTCATAAAGTAAAAAGCCAGTGCAAATGCACTGGCTTTTTTATTTTCAGAATTTGTGTAATTTTAAACTTCATTGCATAGTATGGAAGAAGCTGAAAATACCTGTCTGGATTGCGGTAAAACTTTATTTGGTCGCATTGATAAAAAATTTTGCAACGATTCCTGCAGAAACGCGCATTACAACAAACTCAATCGGGTTTCAAACAATCACGTGCGGCAAATCAATCGAATTCTAAAAAAGAATCGAGATATACTCGCGCAGTTAAATCCGGATGACACGACCAAAACAAAAGAAAAAATTCTCACCCGTTTGGGTTTCAATTTTGAGTATTACACAAATGTTTACACCACCAAAAAGGGCAAGACCTATTTTTTCTGCTACGATCAGGGCTACCTGCCCTTAGAGGGAGACAATTATACCTTGGTGGTTAAAAAGGAATACGTGTAATGAAAACAAGGAACCTCATACAAGAGTTGTATTTCAATGTGGATCCGCATGTTTTCTATACAGCACTGTTAACGAAGGAAGAACACGAACTATTTACAGGCAGTGAGGCTAACATCAGTAATGCTTTAAATACAGAGTTTAGCGCCTACTCCAATTACATTATAGGAAGAAACGTAATCTTGGATCCAGGGAAACTAATTGTGCAAGAGTGGCGCGCAGTAGAAGAAAATTGGCCCGACTATCACTACTCCACGGTTCAGTTTAAACTCAAGAAACTGGATAATGGAACCCACCTTACTTTTATTCACAAAGGCATTCCCGAACTCTATTTCGAAAGTATTTCAAATGGCTGGAACGATTATTATTGGGAACCGCTCAAGAAATACTTTAATGGATTAGCTGCCCAATAAACGCCAACCTCGAATTACTATGGAAAGGTCATTGCGCACATTAAAATCCTTTGCATACATAAGATTCATTTGAGTGATTTTTCCTTCATTTTTTTCACCTACAATTTTCGCCAAACTCAATACGCCCGGTTTAATGTTCGGCAAGTCGTATAAATTCCCTCCATTTTTCTCGTAACCCACCCAAGTTTTTTGACCAAACAATACGGCGAAAACATTGGAAAACAACTGCCACGGTTGCTGAATGAAAAAAGCTAAAATTGGAAATAAAAGAAGGAGCAAAACAGACGTTACCAAATCCACAAGTCGTTTGTTCCTCAGGTTTTTAGGTTTGCTGATTGCATTGATACTTAACACTGAATACAGCTCTCCACTGGTATTAATAGAATTGGAACCGATAACAAACATACTTTCTGGCGGGGCAATCTTATAATCCAATTTTGCACCATCCAGCTGAGACATTTGCTCTAGAATCTTACTGGTTTCGATACTTTCGGCGCAAAATATCACTTCTTCAATAGTAAAAATGCGCGTAATTTCACGCAATTGATTGATATGGCCGACAAAATTTTCATCCAAATCGTCAATTACTTGATCGGAAACCTTAGCAATAAAATTTGGCTCAATGGTCGTTTGACGCATTAATTCGATCACCCTTTCAATTTCCTGAGCCGAGCCAACAATTGCAAACCTTCGTTTGGTGGAATTCCCAAGTCGAAAACCAAATAAGTTGATCTTATCTAAAAGTAACTTCACCCCTACACCTAATAATAAGGAGACAACGGAACCGATTAAAATGACTGCTCGAGAAAATCGATAGGATTCAGGCAGCAAGGAGTACAACACTAAAATAACCCCAGTTCCGATAAGTGTTCCGCGTACAAAATTTCTCAGCAAATAGGGTCTGTCGTAGGCGCCATTAAAAAACGAACTTATCACCCAAATCAAGGCGTACAAGGGCAGGAAGATTTGAACTAAATCTGTTGGAGTTTCAATACCTGTGTATTGCTGGTAAACCATTAATGTAGCCAATAGTCCAATTAACAATACACCAAAATCTAAAAGAGCAACATAACCTAATCGAATGAAATTAACTGCCAAGGTAACCAGCGCCCGCAAGTATATTGCGCCATGTATGAGCAGCCCAAACAATAAGGCGTTGTTCTTGGTAAAGTGTTTCTTCGCAAAAATTGCCATTGCTCTGTAAAACACAAACACGTAATTGACACTTGTTTTCTTAGTGCTTTCGCCTTTATAATGGATGATGGAGGTATCGGAGAAGTAAACGTTTTTATATCCTCCCAGCTGTATTCGGTAGGATAAATCTATGTCCTCTCCATACATAAAGAAGGTCTCATCCAACAATCCAATTTTATCCAATACCGACTTTCTCAGTAGCATAAATGCACCCGAAAGCACATCTACCTCATGAGTTTCGTGTTCGCTTAAGTAGGATAAGTGATAGTTGCCAAATTTTCTGGATTTAGGGAAAAGTCTGGATAACCCAAACATTTTATAAAACGCAACGGTGGGTGTTGGAAGTCCACGCTTTGATTCAGGTAAAAAACGCCCTTTTCCATCCAACATTCGCACTCCCAGTCCACCAACATCATCATGTGATTTCATGTAAGAGAGCACTTTTTCAAAGGTGTCTTCCTCCACAATAGTGTCTGGGTTGAGCAACAAAGCGAAGTTAGCTTTGCAATTTTTTAAGGCCAAGTTATTTCCTTTTGAAAACCCTAAATTGTTAGGGCTTGCAATTAGGCTTACTTCGGGAAATTTCTTCTGAACCATTTCTACGGAACCGTCCAAAGAATGATTGTCTACAACAATTATTTCAACCTTAAGGTTTTTGGACGCGCGCTCAACCGAGATAAGGCATTGCTCAAGAAAATGCTTTACATTATAATTTACAATAATGACCGACAGTTCGCATTCAGACATGTCGGCGAAATTAAATTAAACAAGACATGTATGAGCAAACGCAGACTGCATTGCTTATTGTGTTGAGTGTATTCTTATGAAATACTTTTCCAGCTTCCAGCATTGTGCACTTCCAACCCTGCCTGCGCTATCATACCCTTTGCTCTGCCGCTGCGCATACCCGAAGCACAACAAACAATGATGGGCTCCTTCATTTTCTTAATCTTATTCATTTTCGAAGGAATTTGATCCAAAGGAATATTTATTGATTTTGCTGGATTACCCGATTTAAATTCTTGAGGAGATCGAACGTCAATTATCGTCGCGCCATTAACAATTAGTTCCGCGAAATCTACTTTTGGTCCGAATCCGAATATATTTTTTAAAAAGCTCATACCTGTTTTATTTAAAAGCAAAAGTAGAAGTCTATTTGCTCTTTTAACGTAACCCCTATCACAAAGCACTTCCGAGGTAAGCCGCTGCATCAAAGAGGGTAGTTTAGAACTAGTTATTGTCGTTATGAATCTTCAGCATCAGTATCTATTTTTAACCCGCTAGTATCATGCGGTCCCGGGTCTTCGGAATCAGCAACTCCTATTACCCTGCTATTGTCATGCTGAACTTGTTTCAGCATCTCACCAAGTAATAATGTTAGTATTATCCTCGAACTGGAGACCATTAACTCCAATTAACCAGAAAGAGTCATGCGGTCCTGAGTCTTCGGAATCAGCAACTCCTATTAACCCGCTAGAGTCATGCTGAACTTGTTTCAGCATCTCACCCAATAATAATGTTAGTAGATATCCTCGAACTTGAGACCATTAACTCCTATTTACCCGCTAGAGTCATGCTGAACTTGTTTTCAGCATCTCAACCAATAATAATCCAGGCAGTTATAATACAACTAATCATCCTCGAATTTGGAGACAATAGCTCAGCCTAGTACAATTCAAATAGTTACCTGTGAGATCCTGAACTAAATTCAGGATAACGGTAACTGAGGATTGCACAACATAATAGTTTTACTTCCTTCTGGTTAGAGAATTGAAATCATCAGCTATTATTAACCAGAAAGAGTCATGCGCCACCGAGTCTTCTGAATCAGCAACTACTATTTAACCCGCTAGTGTCATGCTGTACTTGTTTCAGCATCTCACCAAGTAATAATCCAACTAAATATCCTCGAATAAATCTCTAAACTCTGGATTAAACTCCTTTATCAAATTTAATTTCCATTCACGATGCCAGTTTTTAAGTTGCTTTTCTTTAGCAATAGCCTGCCCAGCAGTTTGAAATCCATCATAATAAAGAAGCCTATTGACATTGTATTTTGCTGTAAACACCGAACCATGGCCTTCTTTATGTTCAGCTATTCTTCGTCTAAGATTGTTGGTCATTCCAACATACACTACTGCACTATCTTTATTTCCAATAATGTACACCCAGTATTCCTCCATTCTAAATCAAAATTACATAGAACCTACAATACTAAGCTCCAAATCCCAAATCTTCGGAATCAGCAACTCCAATTAACCAGAAAGAGTCATGCGCCACCGAATCCTCGGAATCAGCAACTCATACAATAATAATCCAGGCAGTTATAATACAGCTAATTATCCTCGAATTTGGAAACAATAGCTCCGCCTAGTACAATTCGAATAGTTACCTCTGAGATCCTGAACTAAATTCAGGATGACGGTAACTGCGGATTGGACAACATAATAGTTTTAATTCCTTCCGGTTATAAATCGGAATCAGCAACTCAATTAACCAGAAAGAATCATGCGCCTCGAGTCTTCGGAATCAGTAACTCCTATTTAACCCACTAGTGTCATGCTGAACTTGTTTCAGCATCTCACCGAGTAATAATGTAGGTATTACCCTCGAACTGGAGACCACTAACTCCTATTAACCCGCTAGAGTCATGCGCCCCGAAATTTCAGGGTCAGCAGCTCAACGAGTAATAACGCATTTAAATATCCTCGAATAAGGGACAGGAATACGACAGTAACAAATTGCGCTTTCGCGCAACAACTTTATTCTATCTTCAGTCACCTAGCCTAATTTTTAGCGCTTGGATACTATTGTAAAACGTATATAATTTGCTTTTGAATATGCTTCGCTAATTTGCTATTTTTGTACTCTAAGAAAAATCGTATGAAAAAATATGCATTCAAATTAATAGCAACGTTTTCTTTTGTAGCTATGATGGCACTTGGCACTGATGTTTTAGCCTCGCCTCCAGGTGGTGGTGGTGGACCAGGTGGACAACAGGGTTGCATCCCCAGCCCATGTGTTCCAATTGATGGCGGTATTAGTCTTTTAATGGCAGCAGGTGTTGCTTTTGGTGGCAAAAAAATATTCGATTCTGTAAAAAACTAATTCGGCTCTGCCTGAATGAATTTCAAAGAGTTAGTCAAAAACAAATTGGTCAGGTTTATCCTGACTTCTTTTTTTCTATTCGTTTCCTGGTTTTTCCTTTACGATATTTGGCTGCACCCAGCCAAATTTGCGGATACTTTTATCATAAACATTATTGTTCAAAATAGCGATTGGTTATTAAAAGCTATGGGTTTTGCAACGATTCCTACCGACCTTCATGGAGCGTCGATGCGCACAGTAGGCATAGATGGTTCCCATGGGGTTTGGATCGGCGACCCATGCAATGGACTTTCATTATTTGCCCTATTTACTGGGTTCGTTCTAGCCTACCCTGGCCCAGTGAAAAGTAAACTTTGGTTTATTCCTCTTGGAATTCTAACCATACATATCCTCAATGTGCTTCGGGTAACTGCACTCGCAATGATTCAGAACTTCTCGCCCGATTCCTTAGAATTCAACCACACCTATACTTTTACTATCGTTGTTTACTCCTACGTATTTTATCTTTGGTATCTATGGAGCAATAAATTAAGCGATGTCAAAACTTAAAATAGTTGCTGTTACTTTTGGTTTATTCGTTTTAGGCTTCTTTAGAGAATTCTTATTCGAAAGTATAAATGGACATTTGTACTATTTATGGAAAGAACAAACTAACCCCTACCTACCAAAAAGTCTTTTTTTTCTGGAAAATGTATCCTATTGGAGCCTTTATTATGGAAAGTTTACGCTTATTCTCCTCTTTAGTGTATTGTACTTATACGCGTCCTTAGTTTTGATTCGATTGTTTTTTAAAGAACAACTTTATCAGAGAATTACCATTGTTTTCTTTGTAGGGATTTTCTCCTCGGCAGCGCTCATTTTTGCTCTAGGGTTTGCCTTTGGAGCCGAGCATGAAGGATATGGAGTAGCTAGAAAGTTAATTGAATTTATACAATCGCCACTGGCTTGCTTTTTCTTGATTCCTGCTTTTTTACTGTATAAAAAAGAAAAAAATTAGGCCAATAAAACAGGAGCTGCTTGCTGATGAAAATTTCTCAGCACCCAATGTCTCAACTCCTTTGCTTCGCGTTCAGATAGAGTGCTTAACGCTTTTGCAAGTTCCTTTTGAAATAATCGAGCATCAAAACTTACTTTTCTTAAAATAGTCTTGCTGTAGATTAACATTTTTCGTCGTGACATAACTTTGGGTTTTAAAATCAACGATACAAGGTAAATTTTTATACATTACCAGCTGTGTTAAAAACTCAATATGTTATCAACAACATGAAGAACAGCAAGATACATTTGTGCTTATGAAATTGAAATTAATTTTAGGATGTTTGATACTGCTGATGGTCGTTTCTATAGATGGTTTTGGCCAGCGAAAGAAAAAGAATCCTTACGAAGGCTATTGGGAACAACAAGAGAAACAAGAACAGTTTGACAAAATAGCAAAAGAAGCTCTTGTGCTTTTTCAAGCTAAAAAGTACGAAAATGCTAAAAACAAATACAGTGCAGCGCTAAAAATAATTCCAACGGACCAAAGAGTAATTGCAAAAATTAGAGATATCGACTTGCTCATTGAGAAGCAAAAGCATGCTCAAATGCAACAGCAATCGTTTACTCCTGAGCACACCATTGAAGAATCAAAAGAAGAAGAAGAAGAAGAAGTGCCCGATACCTTAACTCTATATTTAAACACACCAATACAAACCGAAGCAGAAACGACTGATGCCAGTGACGCTTTGGCCCCGGTAATCAATAGTAAACCCACGGATAAACCGGTGGAAAAAGTACCGGAAATTGTTCCTAAAAAACCTGTGGCAAAAAAAGTCACTACACCTCCTACCCCTAAAAAAGAAAATCCTAAACCCTATAAAAATACCGACAACTACAGAAAATACTTGGCTACAATTTACAAAGCAGGCTGGACGGAAGAAAAGTATACTGAAGGCAAAAAGGAAATTATCAAACGTGTTTTTGTACAGGAAAAATACGGCGAAGAATACCTATCGGTAAAACACCATTATGGAGCTGTGTATTATTTTAAAAACGGCGCTAGTATTTCTTACGCAACATGGGTAGCCGAAACTGAAAAAGAGGCTAAGTAAAGACGAGGTGCCTCGCTGCCCAAGTTTCTGAAAGTGCAATCTTCCAAGCACTGTTTATGGATGCAAGTTCAGTGATTGTATTGTTGAAGGTCGTGGTTTCAGCTTTAACCACTCCTGAATTTACCTTTTCCTCCAGCTCTTTCAAAGCAAGTATTTCATACTGGCCTTTCACTTCGACCACCAAGTTCATTCTATTAAAAAAATCAACTTTAAGTTTAGATACCAAATCTGTAATAAAGTGAACGCTTTTATCAATAGAGCAACCAGTAGCGTTGGCAACTTGCTCATCAACCGCCAACAGTATGAAACAGCCATGCTTCACTTCTATTCCGGCTTCTAATGCGCTTCCGTGAGCTGTCCAGTTATCCAGAAAAATATTGCCTGCAGTTTCAACTTGCTGAACCTCTTCTTCTGTAAGGAATCTATCCGCTTGATAAATCCAAATTCTCGAGCTCGGTTTGAGGTTTTCTAATTTCATTATTTAAGCGCTTTGGGCTTCTGCAATCAATTCTGCTAAATCAAATATTTTTATCGATGCCTCTTTATTAAAATTTTTCACGCCATCTGTCATCATGGTGTTGCAAAAAGGGCAGCCAGTTGCAATTATATCGGGTTGCACTTCTAAGGCATCTTCGGTGCGCTCAATATTCACTTCCTTGTCTCCCTTTTCAGCTTCTTTAAACATTTGAGCTCCGCCAGCTCCGCAACAAAGGCCTTTGGTTTTACATCGCTTCATTTCGACCAATTCACTTTCCAATTGGCTGAGTAAGTTTCGCGGTGCCTCGTATTCGTTATTCGCCCTTCCTAAGTAGCAAGGGTCGTGAAAAGTGATTCTTTTACCTTTAAAACTTCCTCCTTCCACTTTTAAGCGCCCTTCGCTCATTAACCCAGTAAGAAACTGAGTATGGTGCATTACTTCATAATCTCCACCCAATCCAGGGTATTCGTTCTTTAGGGTATTAAAACAATGCGGACAAGTAGTTACAATTTTCTTGACACCATATCCATTCAGCACTTGGATGTTTGACATCGCCTGCATTTGAAATAAAAACTCGTTACCGGCTCTTTTTGCAGGGTCTCCAGTACAGCTTTCTTCGGTGCCAAGTACCGCAAACTTTATGTCAATTTTGTTGAGAATTGAAACAAAACTTCGCGTAATCTTCTTCGCCCTATCGTCAAAGCTACCGGCACATCCAACCCAAAATAAAACTTCTGGTTCTTCTCCGTTGGCCAGCATTTCGGCCATTGTTTTTACTTGTATTTGATCACTCATTTTTTAAAAACTTGAACAGTTGCTTCCATTTCAACTAAATCTGTAAACTTTCCTTTCTAACGTGTTGCTTTTACCAGATGGTTATCGATCCAATGGTAATTTCCTCCTCTAGGCTTACCAAACAAAATCCCTGAATAGTTAAACCCTTTATCTTTTAACCAACGTTCGGTATACACCCTCTGTTCTTCTATTCTACTGGTAAAAAATGTAATAACGTGTCCTTCTTCATGCCATTTGTTAATGATTTCTTTTGCACCTTCAAAGGCTTTTGCTGTAAGCATTCGTTCTGGCTCTTCGTTCGGAATATCATCACAAATAGTTCCGTCAATATCAATCATAAAATTTTTAACTCCTTCGGGAAGGGTCGGACTGATTCGAGAATCACCTTCTTTTGCTTCTTGGAGTTTAGGCTTCATCTTTCCAATTTAAACGATCTGCCTGAGCAAATTGCCACGGAGCACCGTTATTTTCTATATTGGTAAACATATTATTTAGCTCAGCAGGAGCAGCAGATTTTTCCATCACCAAGTAACGTCTCAAATCCACAATAATGCTCAATGGATCAAGATTGATAGGACAAGCTTCTGTACAAGCGTTGCAAGATGTACAAGCCCACAATTCCTCAGGAGAAATGTAATCGTATATCAATGTTTTTCCATCTTCTGCATCTGCACCATTTTTATCGATAGATTTTCCATATTCTGTTACCCTATCTCTGGTATCCATCATTATCTTTCTTGGCGATAATAATTTCCCCGTTTGGTTTGCTGGACACTCAGAAGTGCATCTACCACATTCGGTACAACTGTACGAATCCATCAATTGCTTCCAAGATAAATCTTTAACATCCTTTGCTCCAAATGCTTCTGGAAGTGCATTTTCATCAGGTTCTGGAGGTGCAGAATAAGGATCAGCACTGGGATCAAACATTAACTCCACTTCCTTTTTTACCGAAGCAAGATTGTCAAATTCGCCTTTTGATTTAAGGTTTGAAAAGTACACCGCAGGAAAAGCAAGAATTATGTGCAAATGTTTTGATATGGCTAAATAATTTAAGAAGGCCAATATTCCAAGAATGTGGAACCACCAACAAAATCGTTCAATGATATGAAGCGTCGCAGTATCGGAAGGAAGCAGTCCCGCAATAAATGAACTCACTACAAATCCATTACCCGTCCAATTGATAGCATATTTACCCAGTCCAGCCGAAGCCAATGCTTCTGCATTTGTTTGCATCAACAATACGTCGGCTGCATCCATTGTCAAAAAAGCAGCCATGAGCAAAACCTCAGCTACTAATATCAAATTGGCATCTGAAGCTGGCCAACCTTTCATTTCTGGTTTCCAAAACCGTGCGATTTTTACTACGTTTCTTCGAATTAAAAAAATTACACAAGCCACCAAAACCAGAAAGGCAAGTATCTCAAAACAATTTATGAAAAAACGATAGGCGTCAACTCCTATCCAACTGGAAAATATTCGGTGAGTTCCAAAGATTCCATCAATAATAATTTCTAGAATTTCAATATTTATGATTACAAAACCAACATAAACTATGATGTGCAGAAACCCTGCAACTGGTCGAACGACCATTTTTGATTGTCCTAAAGCTACTCGAAGCATGGTTTTCCAACGCAGTGGAGAATTATCGCTTCTGTCTACATCTCGACCCAATAAAATATTCCGACGAATTGTACTTACGCTGCGGTAAAACAAAAAGGTCGCAGCTCCCAAACATATTATAAATAGAATACTTCCAATTGCCATAGCAACGTTATTTAATGACTACTTCTTTTCTGACTTTTCCTTCTTTCCAAATACAGAAAAATGGACGTAACGTTTAGGGTTTTCCTTAAAATCTATAAGCAGTAAATCTAGATCTTTACTTGCCGACTCGAGATACAAATAGAGTGAATCGTTATTCACCAGTTTACCCATAGTTCCTTCTCCCGAATTAATTTTTCCTAGAATTGCATTTGCATTATCTAATGACGCATTAACTCGATGAATTGTTTCGTTAAACTTGATGTCTTTTAAGGAATCGCTAATCTGAGCAAAATCATTGGAAACCTTGCCCAGGTTCTCTATGACCTTTTTAATATTTGAACTTTCAGAAGCAATTAGTGATTTCAAATCTGCAGATGTAGCGTTGAGGTTATCCATCGTTTCTGCAACATCTTGCATACTACTCTCCAGGTTAGTTCTGTTTTTTTGATTCAACACCACTTGAACCAATTTCATCACCGAATCAATGGAAACCACAGCTTCCAATGCTTTCTTTTCAAAAGGTTCCAAGGAGCTACTTAAGGAAGAAAAAATATCTTGTTCAGTGCCAGAAGTAATCGTATCTCCATCGCCTAAAAAAACCGAACTAAAACCCATTTCTATGTCAATCTCCTTTCCGCCCAATAAACCAGTATTGGCGATAATAGCTCTTGAATCTTCTGGAATATTTAAGCCAGAATGCGAAACTTCCAACTCCAATACCACAACATCCTCATCAGGGATTAAAGTTGATGATCGAATTTTTCCTATTCGAAATCCGTTGACTGAAACAGGATCATCATTGTTAATTCCAGCTACGTTTCCGTATATCGCGTAATAGGTTCGGCCCGAAGCAAAGAGGTTGCTTCCTTTTAAGTATCCAAAACCAAAATAAAACAGACCAACACTGGTGAGTACTAAAATTGCTATTAAAATCTCTTTTTTTCCCTTCAAAATACGCTACTTATTTTGCGTTTTTAATGATTTCGAGTGCTTGAGATATTGGAATACGCTCCCCTTTATACATGCTAATTAGAAATGCGTCTTTATATCCTTTTTCTCGAACTTTGCCTTGCAAACTTACACCATCTTCAAAGGACTTCTCATTTCCAACCGCGTATTTATAAGAGTTATTGATTTTTATTTCCTCAACACCTTCGATACCTTTAAAACGTTTAGCATCTGTTCCCACTGATTTTGGAGAAGAAGTGATTTGAACTTTAAATCGAACTCCATGGTCTATTGATTCTTTATTATTGAGCTGCTTTTGGTTGTTTTCCTTAGTTGAGGCTGGGGCATACAAGATGTCAATTTCTTCTTTGTATTGATTAAAGGCGGTTACAATTCCATTTGAAATTAAATTCCTGTTTTCGGCCTTATTCAAAAACCGTCCTTCTTTAGTGTTTGTGATAAAACCAGTTTCAATAAGCACACTGGGCATTGTTGTTTTGTACAACACCATAAAACCCGCCTGCTTCACTCCCCTATTCCTCCTTCCTAAAGCAACAAACTGGTCCTGGACTTTAGACGCAATGCTCAAACTTTGTGCTAAAGAGTTTTGCTGCATCAGCCCAAGTGCAATCAAGGATTCATCAGAACTTGGGTCAAAACCTTCGTATTTAACTTCATAATTTTCTTCCAGCAAAATGGCTTGATTTTCTCGTTTGGCAGTTTCTAGGTTTTCTTTAGAACGATGCAGGCCTAACGCAAACGTCTCTGTACCATACGCCTGTGTAGATGCAGCTGCGTCTGCATGAATAGACATAAACAAATCGGCATTCATATGATTTGCAATTTTAGCCCGTTCGCCTAAACCAATAAAAATATCCTTATCTCTTGTGTAAACTACGGTAACATTCGGATGTTGTTTTTTTATTGCAGCACCAACTTTAAGCGCAATATCCAGAACAATATCTTTTTCTTGAATCATATCTACCCCAATTGCACCGGGATCTTTTCCTCCATGTCCAGCATCAATTACCACTTTATTTAAACCGTATTCTCCTGGTCTAAATGGGTAAAACGATGTCAACATTAAAAATGAAATAAACGCAGCTAAACAATTAACAGTTACCTTCTTCATGTTTTTTTTAGTGAATACCAATTCTTAACGCTTTTTCTGAGGTTCTATTTCTTAATTTTGACGCTTAATATGCTGAGCAAAAATAGCATTATAAATTGCCTTCGCTTCCGCACAAACTCCGATTATTACACGCATTCTTGTTGATAATACTCTTCAGTTTAAAAGCGTATACCCAACAAAAAATCGTTCCAAACTTTCCCGAATCGGCGAAAATTAGTGACAACGACACCTCCAGCGCATCTTTTAAGGACACCTCGGGCATTTTACCCACTGATTCGCTGCTTAATGATTCCTTAGTCAATGATTCGCTGAAAAAACAAAAACCCCTTAGACCAAAGGCAAAGGAAGGTAGTTTTCAATCTAAAGTGGATTACAAAGCCACCGACTCTTTGCGCTTTAATGTAAAAAAACAACTGGTATACTTATATGGAGACGCTGAAGTAGACTATGGAAAAACCAATTTAAAAGCAGATTACATTGAACTTGATTTACAAAAAAATGAAGTCTTTGCTCGTGGAACCGAAGATAGCACCGGTAAGGAATATGGAACACCCATTTTTAAAGATGGAGCGCAAGAATTTGAGGCCAAAGACATCCGTTACAACTTCTCAAGCGAAAAAGGATTGATAACCGAGGCGGTCACTCAACAAGGAGACGGATATGTAAAAGGGAAAACGGTAAAACGAATGCCGAATGAAGTAATCTATATAGAAGATGGGCAGTTTTGTCCTTGTAAGGACAGGGATGCAAAAACCTATATCCTTGCTAAAAAAATAAAAATCATCCCCGAAGACAAAGTAGTTACTGGGCCTGCTAATATGAGAATTGGGAGTATCCCAACTCCTTTAGTTTTACCCTTTGGTATTTTCCCAAATTCGGAAGGCGCTTCATCTGGACTGATCATACCGAAATATGGATTTAGTCCCGGGCAAGGATACTTTTTACAAGAGGGCGGTTATTATTGGTCGGTAAACGAATACATGGATATGTCATTTACGGGCGATATTTATTCTCGTGGAAGTTGGGGCGCTGGTTTTGCAAGTAATTACAACAAAAGGTACCGAAGTAATGGGAATGTTGAGTTGAGATACACAGAACTTAAAACGGGTTCTGAAGAAACCCTGGATTTATCCAAAGATCAAGTCTATAAATTATATTGGAAACATATCCAAGACAATAAAGCACATCCCAACAGCAGGTTTAGCGCCGATGTAAACATTTATAAAAACAACCAATTGGATATAAACAGTTCAAGCCAAGAGTTTTTAACCAATACCTTTAAGTCTAACATAAACTTCAACTATAACTTTCCAAACAGCCCTTTCAGAATTACTTTGAATGGAAGTCACTCTGTGAGTAACGCAAATAGTGCTGAAGTAATCTTACCTCAAGCTACTTTAAACATGGATAGAATTTATCCTTTCAAAAGAAAGTCTAAGGTAGGTAAAGACAAACTCTACGATAAAATTGGACTTACCTACACCACGAATTTCATGAACAAAATAACAGCCCATCCAGATTCACTATTTGGACCTAAAGCCCTAAGTGAAATGCGCAATGGGATAAAGCATGATTTTAGATTAAATACAAATACCAAGGTATTAAAAGTGGCTTCTTTGGAACCTTATGTCAACTACAGTGAATTTTGGGAATTCGAACAACTCAACCAAGAATTTTCAACTTCCGAGAACGGCGTTGTAAAGGACACAATTGGGGGATTTGGACGTTTTGGAAAAGTAAGCGGAGGAGCCAACCTAACGACTAAAATTTACGGAATGTATCTTTACAAACGAGGACCGGTAAAAGCTTTACGACACGTCATTACGCCTTCTGTTGGTGTAAATCTAACGCCTAACTATGAGGGTTCTTCCTACATCAGAGAATATCAGCGCGATTCAATGGGCAGCACAGGTACATACACTCTTTACGACAATGGTGTTTATGGCCGACCAAATACCGGAAAAGAAACTGGAACTGTATCCTTCAATTTAATGAACAACTTTGAAATGAAGGTTAGAAACAAAAAAGATACAACGGAAGAGGATGCCACGAAAAAAATCAAATTAGTTGACCAGTTGAATTTTGGAACAACCTATGACCTTTTTGCCGACTCGCTCAATTGGAACAACATCGCCATTAGAACATCAACCACCTTATTCAACTTCTTTCGAATTCAATACACCTCTGCACTAGACCCATACGCGCTCAGAAAAGACAGTAGTGGCGTTGCTTACCGGGTAAATAAGTTTGAATTTAGCGAAAATGGTATTTTGGGAAGATTTGTAACTCACTCACTTGGGGTTAACTTCAGATTGAGTAACAAAAAGCAAATAGCGAAGAAAAAGAAAGCGATTGACGAAATGAAAAAGAGCTTGAATACTTATGCTGTTTTACCATGGAGTCTTTCGGTGGGTTACAACTACAATTACGCTCGACCTAACTTTGACGTTTCTAAAAACATTACTCAAGCCATTATATTCACTGGTGATGTTCAACTTACCGATAATTGGAAGTTTGAAGGGCAGTTAAACTATGATTTAGTAGCAGAAGACATTGCTTATACTCGGTTTTCTATTTTCCGGGATTTAAATTGTTGGGAAGCTCGAATCTCTGTGGTTCCAAAAGGTGGACAACAGAATTACAATTTTGCGATTAACTTAAAACCTTCAATGTTTAAGGATTTAAAAATAGAACGAAAAAGAAACTACTACGATTTTTAAGATTATGAAAAAGGTGATTTTTACAGCTAAAGCTCCTGCGCCAATTGGGCCATATAACCAAGCTATTCAGCACAAGGATATCGTTTATGTTAGTGGTCAAATTGCGATTAATCCTGCCACGGGCGATTTAGAAATTGATACATTGGATCATGAAACACATTTGGTCATGAAAAACCTCGGTGCTGTTCTCAACGCAGCTGGAATGGACTACACTAACATTGTAAAGTGCTCAATTTTCTTGAGCAGCATGGAGTCTTTCGGAATTGTAAATGAAATTTATGGGAGCTACTTTACCGATAATTTTCCAGCTCGAGAAACCGTTGAAGTTTCCTGTTTACCTAAGCATGTAAATGTGGAAATATCTTGTGTTGCTGTGGCTAATTAGTAGGCTTCTGGTGCAATAATACCTCTAAGCACTGGAGTTAATCCGCTAAAGAAAAACTCTACTGCAATCACCATTACGATTAAACCCATTAATCGAAGCAATACTTTGTTACCCGTTTCGCCTAAAACTTTAAGTACCTTAGAGGAACTCCATAATATCATTAGTGTAATAAACAGGACAAGCATGATACTCACAATTAAAGTGATTTTCATTTCATAACTGGACGCATCGCGCATTAATACTATTGCATTTGTAATTGCTCCGGGTCCGCAAATCATAGGGATTCCCAACGGGGTAACCGAAATATCATCAACGTACTCCTTAACATTTGACTTGTCAATCTTTGTTTTCGTAAGTCGTGCTTGTAGCATATCCATTCCCATCAGAAAGAAAATAATACCACCAACCATTCTAAGGCTATTGACCGAAATTCCAAAAAAATCAAATAATATATTACCCGAAAAAGCGAATATCATGAGCGTAATAAATGCAACAAAAATCGCTTTTGTTGCCGTTCTTCTTCGCTCCTTTGCGCCCAATTCTTTGGTCATGGCCATAAAAACAGGCATGGTGCCAAAAGGATTCAACAAGGTAAGAAATGACGTAAAAGCCATTAAACCAAATGCTAATAACTCGTTCATTGCGTGTAAAATTCTATGGTACCATCTAATGCACCGCTTATATTAAAAGAAATTAATCTTCTTTTTTCTTAGCCTTCTTTTTTGCTTTGGGTTTGGAAGGTTTCTCTGTTGCTGGTTTGGAATCTTTTTTCTTAGCAGCTTTTTTAGCTTTAGCTTTAGGTTTCTTTTCTTCAACCGCTTCTTCGATTTCAGCCTCTTTTCCCTCAACCTCTGGTTC
>Ga0115568_10001221_pt1 | contig 18667 bp, 14 predicted proteins | sample COGITO_mtgs_1204_FD_87296 | JGI IMG/M metagenome (GOLD analysis project Ga0115568, IMG submission 87296) | Pelagic marine microbial communities from North Sea - COGITO_mtgs_120426 | ecosystem: Environmental > Aquatic > Marine > Epipelagic | place: Germany:Helgoland, sampling site Kabeltonne...
TATTGAAAGAATACTCGCTTAATTCTTTTCCATCCTCTGTGTTGATGGTTTTTGCAAAAATTCTTGCACAAGTCGTTTTCCCAACACCTCTTGGTCCACAAAACAAATAGGCATGAGCTAATTTATTGGTGTTGATTGCATTGACGAGTGTTTCCGTAATCGCACGCTGACCAATTACACTTTCCCAAGTTGTTGGTCTATATTTTCGTGCCGATACTATAAATTCACTCATTATCAATGCAATGATTTGTACAAAGATAGAAATCTACTTTGCTAATGCTTGCTGCCGACTAAAGAAAAATCAACGAATTTTCAACCGTGTTAATAACTGATTAAAATAGTTAATTAGATATGGGTTGCGACTTGGTTCAAACATCATTGCCATTTAAAGCCTTTCATTTGAACGATGTTTTTAGATTCAAATAATTAGCTGTAATTGACTTTTTTAATCAAATTCGACTGCTGCATTCCGCTGATTTGTGTCTGTTTTTATATGGATTCGAACGCTGCTGCGAGAATTCTGTTAAGAAATTGCAGATATGAAAAGGAAAAAGCCATATATTTGCCGCCAATTTCAATTATTTAAAATTATGAATCGATACGAAACTGTTTTCATTTTAACTCCCGTTTTGTCTGAAGCTCAGACAAAGGAAGCAGCTGGTAAATTCGAAAAGATTTTGAAGGATGGAAAGGCAAAAATCAAGAACTCTGAATTTTGGGGTATGAGAAAATTAGCTTATCCAATACAGAAAAAGTCTACCGGATTCTATCAACTTGTGGAATTTGAAGCTTCGGGCGACGTGATAGAAAAACTAGAACTAGCCTTTAGAAGAGACGAAAGAATCTTAAGGTTCTTAACTGTAAAATTAGATAAGCACGCGATTACTTATGCGGCGAAGCGAATCAAAAGACTTGCTGAAAACGCATAACTAACCATTTAAAAAGCTCATTATGTCAGACAAACAATCAGAAATAAGGTACTTAACACCAATTAACATTGAAATTAAGAAGGATAAGTACTGTAGATTCCTAAAGTCGGGTATCAAATACATTGATTTTAAAGACCCCAACTTCCTTTTAAAATTTGTTAATGAACAAGGAAAAATTCTTCCTAGAAGAGTAACAGGAACTTCATTAAAGTATCAACGAAAAGTGACTCAAGCTGTTAAAAGAGCGAGACACTTGGCATTAATGCCTTATGTAGGCGATATGTTGAAATAACCAGGAGAGAAATCATGGACGTAATTCTTAAAACAAATGTCGATTCTCTAGGAGAGAAAGACGAGTTAGTATCAGTTAAGGCTGGCTACGGTAGAAACTATTTGATTCCTCAGGGAAAGGCTATTTTGGCAACGGCTTCGGCAAAAAAAATGCACGAAGAAACGTTGAGACAGCGATCTCACAAGGCTTCAAAAATGTTAGAAGAAGCGAAAGCTTTAGCAGAAAAGCTTCAGAATGTGACTATTAAAATTGGTGCCAAAGTAGGCGAAGCCGGTAAAATATTCGGTTCGGTAAATACGGTGCAATTGGCTGAATCTCTTAAAACGGAAGGTTTTCAAGTAGACAGAAAATCAATCAAAATGGAGAATGATTCAATCAAAGAAGTTGGTACGTATAAAGCAACAGTTAAACTTCAAAAAGAGGTGATTGTTGACATCAATTTTGAAGTTGTTGAAGAGTAAAATCTGAACATTCATTGTAATATTAAAGCATCCGGAAGGATGCTTTTTTTTGCAATAACATTTGCTAAAAGAACACTATTGTATTCAGAAATATAAAGCAAATATTCATCTTCCTGGTTAAAGAGTTGCCCATACTCAAGTCAAATTGTTAAATTTGTAACCCCAATTTCGGCAAAGAGCTACAAATTCGGTTTTAAAAACATTGTAACGAAAGAAATACAAAGTCTATGGCGTTTGATATTGACATGATTAAGGAGGTTTATGAAAAATTACCGGCTAAAATTAATGCTGCAAGAGCAGTTTTGAATAAACCATTAACGCTTGCCGAAAAAATATTGTATTCTCACTTGTGGGATGGTGTAGCAAAAAGTGCGTATCAGCGTGGAGGGTCTTATGTTGATTTCGCTCCTGATCGAGTGGCAATGCAAGATGCTACTGCTCAAATGGCACTGCTTCAATTTATGCAAGCTGGGAAAAGTAAAGTAGCCGTGCCATCTACGGCTCATGCTGATCACCTTATTCAGGCTCGTATAGGGGCCTCTAAAGACTTGCAAGAAGGCATCAATAAAAACAACGAGGTGTTTAATTTCTTAAGTACAGTATGCGATAAATATGGTATTGGATTTTGGAAACCAGGTGCAGGTATCATTCATCAAGTTGTTCTTGAAAATTATGCATTTCCTGGAGGAATGATGATAGGTACGGATTCGCATACAGTAAATGCCGGAGGATTAGGAATGGTAGCCATTGGTGTCGGTGGAGCAGATGCGGTTGATGTAATGGCTGGAATGCCGTGGGAATTAAAGTTTCCAAAACTAATAGGGGTTAAATTAATTGGGAAATTAAACGGTTGGACAGCGCCAAAAGATGTGATACTGAAAGTTGCTGGAATTTTAACAGTAAAAGGTGGTACTGGCTGCATCGTAGAGTACTTTGGCGAGGGAGCAGAATCGATGTCCTGTACAGGAAAAGGAACCATATGTAACATGGGTGCAGAAATTGGAGCAACTACTTCTACATTTGGATATGATGACTCGATGCGCAGGTATTTGAAAGCAACAGGTCGAAAAGACGTCGTTGACTTAGCAGACACTGTTGCCGAGCATCTTACTGGTGATGAGGCCGTTTATGCCAATCCTGAACAATATTTTGACCAAGTAATCGAGATCAATTTATCGGAATTAACGCCACATGTGAACGGTCCTTTTACACCGGATCTCGCTACTCCAGTAGCTGAAATGAAGACAAAAGCAAAAGAGAATGATTGGCCTGTTGATATTGAGTGGGCATTGATTGGTTCGTGTACCAATTCTTCTTATGAGGATTTAACTAGAGCTGCTTCTATAGTAGATGATGCTGTGAGTAAAGGAGTAAAGCCAAAAGCAATATTGGGAATTAATCCAGGGTCTGAACAAGTTCGTTATACCGCAGAACGTGATGGTTTGATGGCAACATTTAATAAATTTGAATCAACCAGAATATTCACCAATGCCTGTGGTCCTTGCATTGGTCAATGGGATCGCGCTGGCGCAGATAAACAAGAAAAAAATTCCATTATCCATTCTTTCAATAGGAATTTTGCGAAACGTGCAGATGGCAACCCGAATACACATGCGTTTGTCGCTTCTCCAGAAATGGTGGCGGCTGTAGCAATTTCAGGTAGATTAGATTTTAACCCGATAACCGATTCGTTAATCAATGAATCTGGAGAAGAAGTAATGCTAAAGGAACCGAATGGCTCTGAACTGCCTTCGGCAGGATTTGAAGTAGAGGACAATGGTTACCAGGAACCGGCTCGAGATGGTAGCGGGATTGAAGTAACCGTTAATCCAAATTCAGAACGGCTGCAACTTTTAACTCCTTTTGAAAAATGGGACGGACAGAATATTGTTGGAATGAAGTTATTGATTAAAGCATACGGTAAATGTACGACGGATCACATTTCAATGGCGGGCCCATGGTTGAGATACCGGGGCCATTTAGATAACATATCTAATAATTGCTTGATTGGGGCTGTAAATGCCTTTAACAAAAAAACGAACAGTGTAAAAAATCAATTAACTGGAGATTATGGAGAAGTTCCAGCTACAGCAAGAGCTTACAAGGCTGCAGGAATTCCTTCTATTGTATTTGGTGATCACAACTATGGTGAAGGTTCATCTAGAGAGCATGCAGCTATGGAACCAAGACACCTTGGTGTGATGGCGGTAGTGGTCAAGTCATTTGCTCGAATTCATGAAACTAATTTGAAGAAGCAAGGAATGCTAGGGTTGACTTTTGATAATGAAGCTGATTATGATAAAGTACAAGAAAATGATACTTTTAATTTTGTTGATTTAGATCAGTTTGCTGAAGGAAAACAACTCCATTTAGAATTGATACATGCCAATGGAGATACAGAACATATTGCATTGAACCATACGTACAATGCAGCACAGATCGAATGGTTTCGATTCGGATCAGCCTTAAATCAAATAAAATACGAATCAGGTGTCAAATAATAAATTTTTAAAATAATTACTCAGTATGTTAGTCAATCTGATTGGTTGACATGAATAATAATTGATTTGAAAATAGGTATTCATGGCACGAAATGTGATATTAGCGGCATATCTATTAACAAAAATAAAAAAACATGAAAAAATTATTACTTTGTTTTATCGCTTCGGGGATGCTATTCTCGAATTCTATAAACGCACAACGAGAACAAAATCAAGTTGTTGTTTCTGCTGGAATGGGTTATTCAATTGGTCAAGCCGTACTTAAAGCATTATTGAACACTACTCTAGAAGCTAGTGGAACCAATACAGTTTCGTCTATTCCGATTATTAATGTAATGGTAGATTATGGAATTACAGAAAATTTCAGTTTAGGAGCGGCATATTCGTTCAATAGTTTTTCTTGGTCTGACTCTTCGATTGATCCTTCAGGGGTGATTACATCCGTGGACTTATCGGCCGCAAGACACAACATTGGATTACGACCTCTTTTCCACTTTGGGAATAACGAAAAAGTGGATTTATATACAGGGGCAAGGTTGGGCACGTCGATTTGGTCACTTTCGGGGTCAGCAACAGATTCTCAAGGGAACGATACTGGAGCATCCACAGACATTCCTACTGGAGTTGTGACCGTGCAAGCTTTATTTGGTGTGAGAACGTATTTTACAGACGTAATTGGAGCGAATTTTGAAGTAGGTATTGGTAATGCTCCCTATTTTGTTGCAGGTGGTTTATCGTTGAAATTTTAATAGTTTTACGGATAGTTACCTTTCTCCTTACTTAAGGGTAAGAAAAAATTTAATTAAGAACCTGTGCTTGCACGGGTTCTTTTTTGTTTAATGGGTAACGTCAGGGAGTAACCAACTTGATTTTGGCTAAATAAGCATCCCAATCCCAAACATAATTACGCATGATGTCATCGAGTCGTTTCAACAAGATAGGGTTTGGCGCTTTCATTTCACGAAAATATTCATCCTGAAATTGTGCAAGATTGTATTTGTAAAATACCGTTTTGGACATGCCATACAACACATTATTAGAGGGGTGATTTATACGCCACATAAAATCTTCGTAGTTTTCTATGTGACCTTTAAACTCGTCGTATGTGGTGCCAAATACCTTAGCTAATTTTCGAACGATACACTTTCTTAGTAGCTGTTCTTCAGCAGTACTGAAATATCTGGAAAGAAAATTCAGATTCCCAACAATTACCACCATTAGAAAACGGTCAGAATCAGTAGATGAAAAATGGGGTATAGATTCAAACTCAGGATCTGATTTCAATAAGTCAGCAACGTCTTCGAAACTGTCATCAACAGAAGTAATAAGATTATTGACAAACACATTGGCCAAAGTATCTTCCGTGTACTTCTTCTTCCTGAACAACGTTTGTAACATGGTATATGTTAAGTGTATGGTATCAAAAATAAAAACTGACACGGTATTACCGGCTGTGCTTCATTTGTGATTATTCACAAAGTTATTAACTGTTACTACGATTCGGTGGTCATCTGAATTCAAAGAATAATACCATTTAAAGAAAAAATACGCCACAGGTGTATTGTGCACATATAGTTCTAAATGAACCATTAAATTAGATTAAAATTAACGAGCCTTATGAAATGGAGACCTTATCTGTTAGTGTTTCTCTTTTTACTTATTCTTATTGTAATTGGGATAGCCTATTATTCTGGAAAATCTCAAGGTTTAGCACTTGAAAGAGAAAATGTAGCAGTAGATACGACGATTATTCCAGCAACTGATACTCAGGTAAAATTAAAATTTGTTAACACGGAAACCGTAAAATTGCAAACCTATGCTAGTGAAATTGAGGCGTTAGGTAGAGTTAATTCTACTCAGGCAATTAGCGTTATGGCGGAAGTACAAGGGATACTTCTATCTGGTAATTTACCACTGAAGAAAGGTACTTCATTTACAAAGGGCCAGGTTCTGTTCGGTGTTAATAGCAATGATGCATCGCTTTTAATTGCGGCAAGGAAGAGTAATTTTCTTACTCTTTTAGCAAACATTCTCCCAGACATAAAAGTGGATTACCCTAATCATTATGAAGTCTGGAATATGTTTTTCGATAATATCGACATGGAAAGACCGTTACCGCCTATTCCCCCTTTGGTCAGTGCAAAGTTAAAAACATTATTAGCTACCAGAAATGTGCTAAGTGAATATTACAGCATAAGGGCTGATCAAGTACGGTTGTCAAAATATACAATAACTGCTCCTTTTAGTGGTACAATTGTGGATGCATTTACGGATGTTGGTGCCATTGTGAATCCAGGCAGTCCTGTAATCAACATTATCAATAATAGTGCATTGGAAGTAGAATGTCAGGTTAAAATGGACGAGGCCAAATTGGTTAAAATAGGCGCAAAGACGATTTTGACAGATGATCAAGATAATTCGTGGTTGGGGAAGGTGAGAAGAAAGGGGCAATACCTTAACCCAAATACCCAATCTGTGCCAGTTTTCGTAGAACTCGTTTCAACTGAAAATGAAGTTTTTAATGGCATGTATTTACTGTCTTCTATTGACGGTGATTCTATTCCTAATGTTTTTGAAATTCCAAGAAGTGCATTATTAGGAAATAGTGCGGAAGTTTATGTTGTTAGAGATTCCATTTTAATTAGACAAAATGTAGATGTAGTTTTATTAAGAGGTGAGAAGGCTTTAATCGGCGGTGTGGATAGTGGTGAAGCTATTGTAATTGAGCCACTGGTGAACCCTAAAGACAACATGAAAGTAGCTACAATAGAGAAATAAGGATGAGAAAATTTATTTCATTTTTCATTAAGTACCCGATTTGGTCTAATGCCATCATTATCGTTATTCTAGGCTTTGGATTATTAAGCATGTTTACGATGCGTCACTCGTTCTTCCCAGAAATGGAAAGTAACCGATTAAGTATCATGGTAGCGTATCCAGGTGCTTCACCGCAAGAGATGGAAGAGGGGGTTACCACTAAGCTAGAAGAAGCATTAAAGACCATTTCGGGAATAGAAGAAATCACATCAACTTCCACCGAAAATTTCTCTACCATCTATGTCGAATGTTACACGGATGAAGACATCGATGAGATGCTAACTAAAGTTAAAAATGCGGTGGATGGTGTAAATGGATTACCCATTGCATCGGAGCAACCGTTAGTTATTAAAAATGAAGCTGGAAGAATGAGTATGGCTTCGTTTATCTCCTTGTCAGGTCCAGATGATTTAGATGTTTTGAAAGAAGTAGGGGATAAAGTGGAAAGAGACTTTCTTAACTCCAGTGTTATTTCTGATCTTCAAAAATTTGGCTATCCAGATAAAGAAATTGTCGTTGAAATAAGGGAGTCTGACTTGCAACGGTATAATTTATCATTCAATCAAGTGGTTCTTGCTATTAACTCAAATAATCTTGATTTTTCCGGTGGTACGATAAAAACGGATGCTGAGGAGTTATTTATTCGTGCAATGAATCGTTCTTCAGATCCGAAGGATATTGAAGACATTGTCATATTTGCCCAGCCCGATGGAAATAAGGTGAAGATTAGAGATGTGGCAAATGTATCTCTAGATTTCGCTGAGGTGACTGTTAAATCTTATGTTAACAGTAAAAGAAGCGTTACCTACTTGATTAACAAGCTGCCAAATGATGATCTCTCAAAAATTGCTGAGTTTACCGAGAATTATGTGCGTGATTTCAACTTAAATAATGAAGATTTCGAAATGAAAATCATGTTCCAGTTTTCGGACATGTTAGACGATCGAATCGATTTATTAGGTGTTAATTTATTTTTTGGCTTGCTTTTAGTAGTTTTCGTTTTAAGTCTGTTTTTAAGAATAAGATTGTCGCTTTGGGTTGCTTTTGGAATTCCTTTCTCCTTTATTGGGATGTTTGCTTTTGGGGCAGTTTACGGTATGACGATTAACATGATTTCTCTTTTTGGAATGATTATGGTGATTGGAATTCTTGTTGATGACGGAATTGTAATAGCTGAAAATATTTATGCTCATTATGAACGTGGAAAAACACCAATGAAAGCGGCATTAGATGGAACTTTAGAAGTGATGTCTTCCGTTTTTACTTCAGTGATAACCACAATAGTTGCATTTGGATTTTTGTTTTTTGTTGAAGGCCGTATGGCATTTATGGCTGAAATGGCATTTGCGGTTGTCGCGTGTTTATTGCTTTCTCTGGTTGAAGCATTTTTAATATTACCTGCCCACCTTTCGCATAATTGGGTATTAAGTAACGAGTCCAGAACAAAAAGTAAAGGCATTCGGTTTAGACTGGAAAAAGGGATTGATTGGTTAAGGGATGGATATGCTTATTTGTTGAGGGGCATTATTAAGCGGTATAGAGCATGGGTATTTTTTCCTTTAGTATTTATTCTGTTTACTGTCTTTCTTCAGGCGAAAGGGTATATCGGTTGGACATGGTTTGAAAACCCTCCCTTTGATTCCATCACATTGGCTGCAGCTTTTAAACCCGGAGAGACGGCTGGTCAAACAGAGGATTTTTTATGGTATGCACAAGGAAAAATAGATTCCTTAGGAGTTCTATTAGAGCAAGAGTTGGATGAAAAAGTGATTACTTATGTTTCTCTTACAGTAGGTAATGCATCCAGTTTGGGAGAAATAGGGCCGCACGCAGGATTGATTCGTGTTTCTACGGAATCTTCTGATAACATTGATACGAGATCAATTGCTAATAGAATTAAAGCATGTATTTCTGAAGATTGGCAAAACAGGTTAGAAAAGTTTTCTGTTGGTGGAGAAGAGCAATTTGGAAAACCGATATCCATTTCTATAACCTCTGAAGATGCATTTGTTTTGTCTGATTGCGCGAGATGGTTAACGAATGAGTTAGAAAATATAGGTGGATTAAATGATGTAATTGATAATTCTGGCATCGGAAATAGAGAGCTGCAAGTCTCGCTAAAACCTAAAGCCAGATTGTTAGGCTTAACGCTAAACGACGTTTTGGGACAAATCCGGCAAGGGTTTTTTGGTGCGGAAGCACAACGGTTAATTCTGGGTCGAGACGAGATTAAAGTATGGGTTCGTTATCCAAAGTCAGGAAGGAGTTCGCTCTCTAACATTGACAATGTGCGTATTAAAACAAATACGGGGCAAAGTTTTCCTTTTTATGAATTGGCAGAATACACGATTAAACGAGGTAAAGTAGAAATCAACCATTTAGATGGGCGTCAAGAAATTGAAATATCTGCTGATGTAACAGATATGACTAAAGTGGGTGATTACAGTAGTAAAATATATTCGGAAATCGTTCCTCAGATTGCTGAAAAATTCCCAGATGTGAAAGTGAGTATGCGTGGACAATCGGAAGAAGGAATGGAAAGTGTCTATTGGTTTATGATTGCATTTGTTGCAGCAATCATTATGATGATGATCATCTTATCCTTGAATTTCAAGTCCTTTTATCAGGCTCGGCTTATTCTTATGGTAATTCCGGTTGGTTTTTATGGAGCGATTATGGGGCACGGGATAGAAGGCTTTAATTTTTCAACCTTAGGACTGTTTGGTGTCATTGCTCTTGCAGGTGTTTTAGTAAATGATTCAGTGGTGATGTTGGATACCTATAATCGATTTTTACGACAGGGAATGGATGTTAAAAAAGCAGCTTATGAATGTGGTAAACAGCGATTCAGACCGGTGATATTAACCACCATAACTACAGTTGCAGGTTTATATCCATTGATTTTGGAGAGCAGTTTTCAAGCCCAGTTTTTGGTGCCGATGGCGATTACAATTGCCTATGGTGTGCTTTTTGGAACACTGATATTGATTTTCTTTTTTCCCGCACTCATTTTGTTTTTTGCAGATATGAAAAGATCCAGATGGTGGCTTTGGCGAGGAGGGAAATACCCACCAGCTAGAATTGAGGTGGAGCCTGTGTCTAAAATCATGAAAAGAGAACAGCTAATGGCAGATTTTGATGTCATCAATCCGAGAATGTCTCCAACAGAAAAAACAATAAATATAGAATGACATGCTTAAATTAATGTTAACTATTTTTTTACTGTCTGCGAGTGTTTTGGCTTTTGCACAGAATAGTTTGACGCTTAAAAATGCGATTGAAGTTGCTTTGCAAAATAATTTTCAAATTCAGATTACTCAATTACAATCTGCACAGGCAAAAATTAACAATACCTGGGGGCAAGCTGGAAGATATCCATCGATATCATTGGCGATGTCTCAAGGAAATAATATCTCAGATCAAAGTAAAAATCCGACATCGTTTATTCAAGCTTTATTAATTTCAAACTCTGTTCAGGGTGGCCTGGACCTGAATTGGACCTTATTCAATGGCTTTGCGGTTAAAGCAAATAAGAATCGACTTGCCCAAGTCCAAGAACAATCAGAAGGGAATGCAGCAGTCGTTATTGAAAATACGATTCAGGCACTTATCCTAAGTTACTATAATGTTCAAATTCAGGAATCTAAATTAGAGTTGCTCCGAGATGTGCTGCAAACGTCAAAGAATAAATATGATTATAATAAGCTTAAAACAGAAATTGGTACAAGCGTATCTTCAGATTTACTGCAATTCCAAAATCAAGTACTAATTGACTCTGCTAGCTTGATGTTACAAGAGATAGCCCATAGAAATGCTCGAAGAAATTTGAATATTATTATGGGAGCTGAATCGGAGCAAAATTATGAGTTAGCAGATGTTTTGATGGATGACTTTCCAAGTTATGATTATTCAGATTTACAGAGTAAAATGGAGTCCAATAATCAAAACATAAAGAACCAATACATTAATGAGGAAATTTTCAGGCAAGATTTACTGATTGCGAAGTCTAGTATGTTCCCTGTTATTTCTTTTAATGCTGGAGCTTCAGGAAATTCAAGTTCTTACCGAATTGCTGATTTCCCGTCTCAGCAAGGGGCGAACCTTAATTATTACGGTAATTTTTCTTTATCCTTCAATGTATTTAATGGTGGTAGAGTGAAAAGAGCTATTCAAAGTGCAGATATTCAAACAAAAATAAATGGATTACAGATTACAGAATTAAAACAAACCTTGAATCGAGATTTAATTCGGGCACACGAGCTCTATGAAATGCGCAAAAAGGTCTATGCGCTTAATACAGAATCGGCCAGTGTCGCGCTGAAGAATCTAGAAATTGCTCAAGAAAAATACGATAGGGGAATTATTAACTCTTTTAATTTTCGCGATATCAATATTACTTACTTGAATACAGGAATTGCTAGTTTGGAGTCATTGTATAATCTTGTTGATGCGAAAACAGATTTGATTAGACTCACGGGCGGTCTCCTGCAAGAATCAGCTTCAGAGTGACGTTTGGCATGTCTTAGCGTTCTTCTCTTGCCCCTCAGTAAATAGAGTATTTGATGATTTTATCCTGAAATCAACCTGAAATAAATCAAAAAAAGGTATGCATGCATAACAAATATTTATATATTTGGTTGAGTTTGAAAAAGGATAATTAGTGGAAAAGACGATTAAATTAGATGAGGCAATCGATTTTCAAGTGCGCTGGGCTTGGTATAAGATTATCAAAATGTACAACACCGAAGCGAGTAATTATGGACTTTCTATGGCCATAGGTCAAGTGCTATTAAATATTGATAAGGATGGTACTCCCTCCACAAAGTTAGGCCCGAAAATGGGGATGGAGCCTAGAAGTCTGACTAGAATGCTGAAATCTCTGGAAGGTAAAGGGCTAATTGTCAAAAGAGCGGATAAACTTGATAAACGAATGGTTCGGGTTTTTCTTACGAAAGAAGGGGAAGTAAAACGAAAACTATCTAGAGATACAGTACTACATTTTAACAAGTTTATGCGCGAAAATATTTCAAAAACGAAAATGAAAAACTTTTTTGAAGTCTTGTCGAAAATGAATGAGTTGATTGATAATAACGACATTTATAAGAAGTAATAGTTTAAAGGAATGAAAAGAAATATTAGAAAAGTCGCCGTTTTAGGTTCTGGGGTTATGGGCTCAGGAATTGCTTGTCATATGGCCAATGTAGGATGTGAAGTATTACTACTTGATATTGTGCCCAAAGAGGCCGAAGGCTCTGACAACAAAAGTGAAAGAAACGCATTAGTAAACGGTGCGTTAAAAGCGGCAATGAAATCAAGACCTGCACCTCTTTACACCAAAAAGTTTGCATCTAGAATTGTTACAGGAAACATGACCGACGACATGCATAAAATTGCAGATTGCGATTGGATCATTGAAGTTGTAGTGGAACGATTGGACATCAAGAAAATTGTTTTTGATGAGGTGGAAAAATACAGGAAGGCGGGAACCTTAATTACTTCGAATACGTCAGGAATTCCCATTAATATGATGATTGAAGGACGTAGTGCTGATTTTCAAAAGCACTTTTGCGGCACTCATTTTTTTAACCCACCTCGCTATTTAAAGTTGTTGGAAATCATACCAACACCTCAGACAGATACAAGTGTCGTTGACTTTTTCATGGATTATGGGGCAAGAATATTAGGAAAGACAATGGTTCTGTGTAAAGATACACCTGCATTTATTGCTAATCGGGTTGGTGTATACGCGATACAAGATCTTTTTCATACAGTGAGTAAAATGGGACTCACGGTTGAGGAGGTAGATAAATTAACTGGTCCCGTTATGGGGCGTCCAAAATCTGCAACATTTAGAACTTGTGATGTTGTTGGTTTGGATACGCTGGTGCACGTTGCTAATGGAGTGAGGGACAATTGTCCTGAAGATGAACGTAGAGAAGTTTTTCAAATTCCAGCTTACGTATCGAAAATGGTTGAAAATGGATGGTTGGGTTCCAAAACCAAACAAGGATTTTTTAAAAAATCGGTTAATACTGAGGGAAAAAAAGAAATCCAGGTTTTGGATTTGGAAACCATGGAATATAGGACTCAGAATAGAGTGAGTTTTGCTACGCTTAAGGCCGCTAAATTAGAAGATGATTTATTGAAAAGAACAAAGATTCTTTTTGCTGGTAAAGATAAAGCTGGAGAATTTTATCAATCTGTATTTTCAGGAATATTCCAGTATGTGACTAATCGAATCCCTGAAATTTCCGACGAATTATATCGAATTGATGATGCGTTGAAAGCAGGCTTTGGTTGGCAATTGGGTCCTTTTGAAACTTGGGATTGTATTGGTTTGGAAAAGGCACTCAAGGTAATGGAAGAGTTGGATCGCAAACCTGCTCAGTTTGTTTATGATATGATTGCTGATGGCGTTACGTCTTTCTATAAATTGGAAGATGGTGCTAGAAAATATTACGATGTTGCTGAAAAGTGCTACAAAGTAATTCCAGGAACGGAAGAAATTTTATCCTTAGCTAATGTAAGAGAAACAGAAACCATTTGGAGTAATGCCGATGCCCACATTATTCATTTAGGAGATGGAATTATTAATGTAGAGTTCCATACCAAAATGAATACGATTGGTGGGGGTGTTTTGCAAGCACTTAATAAGGCAATTGATTTGGCAGAAACTGGCGAATGGAATGGTGTTGTCATTTCGAATGAAGGTGAAAACTTTTCTGCTGGCGCGAACGTTGGGATGATCTTCATGATGGCCGTTGAACAAGAATTCGATGAGTTAGATTTTGCGGTCCGAGCATTCCAAAATACAATGATGCGTTTGAGGTATTCATCCATTCCTGTAATTGCAGCACCTCATGGCCTTGCACTTGGCGGTGGATGCGAAATTTGTTTACATGCAGATAAGGTAATTGCACATGCCGAAACTTATACTGGCTTAGTAGAATTTGGTGTTGGTTTGATTCCTGGAGGTGGTGGAACGAAGGAGTTTGCCTTGAGAAATGCAGATGAGTTAAAAGAAGGAGATATGCGCATTAATAACCTCCGAAATCGATTTTTGACTGTTGGCCAAGCAAAAGTTGCGACTTCAGCGCATGAAGGGTTTGAACTGGGCTATTACAGGCCAGGAATAGATGAGGTCATCGTGTCTAGGGCACATCAACTAATCTACGCTAAAGAGGTTTGCTTAGAAATGGCAAATAAGGGATACCAACAACCAGCTCGCAGAAAAGATGTAAAAGTTTTTGGTCAGGAAGGTCTTGGTATTGTATACGTAGGTGCCGATGCGATGCATGCAGGTAAATATATTTCAGACCATGATAAATTGATTTCGGAAAAATTGGGATTTGTTTTATGTGGAGGAGATTTGTCCTCACCGACAGAAGTATCAGAACAGTATCTGCTGGACATGGAGCGTAAAGCCTTTTTGGAATTATGTGCAGAGAAGAAAACATTAGAAAGGCTGCAAAGCTTGCTTCAAACAGGTAAAATTTTAAGAAACTAATTGTGATGAAAATGAAAACAGCATATATAGTAGGTGGATATAGAACAGCAGTAGGTAAAGCACCTCGAGGTAAGTTTAAATTTACACGACCAGATGATTTAGCAGCCGATGTAGTTAGAAAATTAATGTCAGATTTTCCACAACTAGATCCACTAAGAATCAATGATGTTATTGTAGGAAATGCAACGCCTGAGGCGGAACAAGGTTTGAACATTGGTCGAATGATTTCCTTAATGGGGTTGGATACCGATAAAGTCCCGGGAATGACTGTGAATCGGTATTGTTCATCTGGCTTACAGACCATTGCGCTTGCATCATACCAAATCATGGCAGGGGCTGCGGATTGTATCATTGCCGGTGGTGTAGAAACGATGTCTCCAATCCCGTTTGGAGGATGGAGGGTTGTTCCGAATGCACGTGTGGGCAAAAATCAACCGGATTGGTATTGGGGCATGGGTTTGACTGCAGAAGCAGTTGCAAATCAGTTCAATGTGTCCAGAGAAGATCAAGACAAGTTTGCGATGGATTCACACCAAAAAGCACTTGATGCTATTTCTAATGGCCGATTTAAAGAAGACATTGTGCCTATAACAGTTAATGAAGTGTATTTAGATGAAAATGAAAAGAGGCAAGAACGAAATTATGTTGTCGATACGGATGAGGGGCCAAGAGCTGGTTCAACTTTGGAAGCACTTGCCAGATTAAGACCGGTTTTTGCTCAAGGAGGTTCCGTTACGGCAGGTAATTCTTCTCAAACATCTGATGGCGCTGCATTTGTAATGGTGATGTCTGAAGATATGGTGAAAGAACTTGGGGTAGAACCTATCGCAAGATTGGTAGATTTTACGGTTGTTGGTCTTGAACCTAAAATAATGGGAATGGGTCCATTACATGCCATCCCAGCATCGTTGAAAAATGCAGGAATGAAATTGAGTCAATTAGAGCAAATAGAATTAAATGAGGCTTTTGCATCACAAGCTGTTGCATGTGTTAGAGAGCTAGGTGTTGATTCGGAACTTGTTAACGTTAACGGTGGAGCGATTGCATTAGGACATCCATTGGGGTGTACTGGAGCAAAACTAACAGTACAATTGTTTAATGAAATGAGAAGAAGAAAACAAAAATATGGTGCAGTTTCGATGTGTGTTGGAACCGGTCAAGGGGCATGCGGTATTTTTGAACTTTTAAATTAAGATTATATAAAGGATTACAATGGAAACAGCAGATAAGAAAACAGAAGCAATAAAAGGAGGAGAATTCCTAATTAGAGATACAAAGGCACAAGAAATATTCATTCCAGAAGAATGGACCGAAGAGCAACAGATGATTGCACAAATGTGCCGTGATTTCCTAGCCACAGAAGTACATCCGAATCTAGATCGAATTGATGCCATGGAAGAAGGATTAATGGTTTCGCTGATGGAGAAGGCCGGAGCACTAGGAATGCTTGGTCTTTCCGTACCCGAAGACTTGGGTGGTATGGGTGTAGATTTTAAAACTTCTATGCTCGCAACTGAAGCGTTGGGTACAGGATTTTCGTTTTCAGTTGCCTACGGGGCGCATACGGGGATTGGAACCTTACCATTGCTTTACTATGGTAATCAAGAGCAGAAGGCTAAATACATTCCAAAATTAGCTTCTGGAGAATGGAAGGCATCGTATTGCCTTACTGAGCCTAGCTCGGGTTCAGATGCAAATTCGGGGAAAACGAAAGCTGTTTTAAGCGAAGATGGAAAACATTACAGTATTACAGGACAAAAGATGTGGATTACCAATGGTGGTTTTGCTAACCTGCATACAGTTTTTGCTAAAATCGAAGATGATAAGAACTTAACTGCGTTCTTAATTGAGGCGGATTCAGAAGGAATTACCCTGAATGCAGAAGAGAAAAAAATGGGCATTAAAGGATCTTCGACACGACAGGTATTTTACAATAATGTAAAAATTCCTGTTGAGAACCTGCTTGGAGAAAGAGAGGGAGGATTTAAGATAGCGGTCAATATCTTAAATATTGGAAGAATAAAATTAGCTGGAGGTGTTATGGGTGGCGCAAAAGGTGCCTTTATTGATTCTATTAAATACGCGAATGAACGAGAACAATTTGGGAGATCGATTTCAAAATATGGAGCAATCAGACATAAGTTAGCAGAGCAAGTTATCAAAATCTTTTCTGTTGAATCAGCTACATATAGGGCTTCTCAAAATATTGATGATGCAATCAATTCACTAATAGAAAGTGGAATGGATAAGGGCAAAGCCACTTTAAAAGGCATAGAGCAATTTGCTCCTGAATGTGCTATTCTTAAAGTTGTTGGGTCTGAATGTCTAGATTATGTGGTAGATGAAGGCGTGCAAATTCATGGTGGAATGGGATTTTCGGCCGAAACTCAGATTGAACGATCATACAGAGATGCTCGAATAAATAGAATATTTGAAGGGACAAATGAAATCAATAGAATGCTTACGGTTGGTATGATAATGAAAAAAGCCATGAAAGGTGAGCTAGATCTTATGGGGCCTGCGATGGCCGTAGCCAATGAATTGATGGGGATTCCAGATTTTTCCGATGCAAGTGATTCGCTTTTTGATGCTGAGAAAGTATGTGTGAAGAATTTCAAAAAGGCTGTTTTGATGATAGCGGGAGCTTCTGCTAAGAAATATGCAGATCAGATGGCCAAGGAACAAGAAGTAATGATGAATATTGCGGATATGGTGAATGAGGTTTATTTAGCCGAATCTACTTTATTACGTGTTGAAAAAATGGTAAGCATTAGAGGTGAAGAATCATGTCAAGAACAAATTGATATTATGAGAGTATTTATTTACGATGCTGCAGATTCCATTAATAAATCAGGGAAAGATGCATTGAACGCATTTGCAGAAGGTGATGAAATGCGGATGATGCTCATGGGTTTAAAGCGCTTTACGAAGCATGCGCCTTTTAACGCAAAGGAAGCGAGACAACGTATCGCTTTAAAAGCAATTGAAGCAAATGATTACTGCTATTAAGCTTCACAAGTTAATTGGCCGCATATGGGTTAGCAAAGACTATGGCAAACTGAAATAGTATAATCGATTCATCTTGGATAAGATAAATTAATTAGGTCTTAATTGCTTTTTTTAAGAAGTGCAGGGAATGAACGTTGAAATTTTTGAAGTCTAGGTATGGATACGGATTTGACATACGCTTGATTCGGGTTTAACTTCTCGTAATTTTGGTGGTACGCTTCTGCTTTCCAAAATTTTTCAAAAGTCTTTATTTCCGTGACAACAGGATTGTCGTATTTGTTAGATTTTTCTAACCTTGATTTGAATTCCTCAGCGAGTTGTTTTTCAATACTATTTTGGTAAAATATAATGGAACGATAATGCGAACCAAAATCAGGTTCTTGACCTACAGTAGTGGGGTTTTGTGAACCGTAATATACTTTTAAAAGGGTTGGAAAATCTACGACATTCGAATCGTATTGTACCATAACCGTTTCAGCATGAGAACCTAAATTTTGATAAGTTGGATTCTTTTCGGTTCCACCAGAATAACCTGAGACTGCTTCAGTAACGCCATCAACACGCTCGAAAATGGCTTCGACACACCAAAAGCAACCACTTGAAAAATACGCATAACTCGAGGCTCCATAATCACTACTATTTTTGTCAGTCTTTTCTGGGGTTTTATTGCTTTGACAACTGCCAATAAATACGGTTATTGATAACAATGAAAGGGTAAATATTGTCTTAATCATGACCTACGTTTACATCTACAACGCTTGTTACTGACTTATGTTTTAGAAATAGCTACAATTATGATTATTTAACGATTAGCTTTTTTGTGATTATCGTACCATTTTTACTGGTGCAAGTAATTAAATACATACCAGGGTTCACGTCTGTTAAATCTAGGACCCATCGATTATTATTTAATAAGTGATCCTCTTTGATTATTTTACCAGTCATGTCTTGCATACTACAGGATGTTCTATGAAAATTCTCATCGGTAATGAGAACCTCAACCATGTCATTTGCCGGATTAGGGAATAGCTTAAGAAATCGATTGTTATTAGATTCCTCAATACCAACGAATGAGGTAGGTGTAACTTCTGCTACATCTAAAATTGATCTAGCTCCTATTTCTGTGCTATAATAAGCAACAAAGCCAATCA
>Ga0115568_10001223_pt1 | contig 18654 bp, 20 predicted proteins | sample COGITO_mtgs_1204_FD_87296 | JGI IMG/M metagenome (GOLD analysis project Ga0115568, IMG submission 87296) | Pelagic marine microbial communities from North Sea - COGITO_mtgs_120426 | ecosystem: Environmental > Aquatic > Marine > Epipelagic | place: Germany:Helgoland, sampling site Kabeltonne...
GCTGTCTATGCGGGCAGCGGCATGGGTCAACTCGACTACAATGGCTCTGGTGGCATGCTGCAGGCCCGTCTCCTCGGCAAGAAAGTTTCCTCGAAACAACTCGCGCTTGGCTACGCGGAAATGCCAGCCGACTTTATCAATGCTTACCTACTCGGCAATCTGGGAACAACTGGCACCAACGTAGCGGCCTGTGCGACATTCCTCTACAACCTGCGCCAGGGTATTCGCGACATCCAATCCGGCACCCATAGAGTCGTGCTAGTTGGCACAAGTGAGGCACCTCTGGTGCCGGAGATATTCGATGGATTTGCAACCATGGGCGCGCTCGCAGACGATGCGTCTCTTCGTCAACTCGACAGACTCACAGATGAACAAAGCCCCGATTTCCGCCGAGCCTGTAGACCATTTGGAAACAACGCAGGATTCACCCTGGCCGAGTCGGCACAGTGCATCGTTCTATTTGACGATGAATTGGCCATGGAGCTAGGCGCAAATATTTATGGCGGGATCAATGATGTGTTTATCAATGCAGACGGGTTCAAGAAGTCTATTGCCAGCCCCGGGCTTGGCAACTACATCTCCATGGCAAAAGCAGCCGCCGCCACAAGAAACATTATCGGCCAGGAGGGCTTAGCCAAGCGCAGCTATGTGCAGGCTCACGGCACGGGGACCTTACAGAACCGGCAAACGGAATCTCATATCATCAACCAGATAGCTGAAAGCTTCGGCATTCAGCACTGGCCTGTCGCTGCAGTAAAATCCTATATAGGCCACTCCCTCGCCTCATCTTCGGGGGACCAAATTGCCGCGAGTCTCGGTGTCTGGGCAGAGGGAATTATACCCGGCATTCTTACAGTTGATGAGATAGCCGACGACGTTAGCCATAGCAATGTCGACTTTCTCTTGCAGCATAAAGACGTAGGCAAACAGTCTATGGACGCGGTAATCATAAATTCGAAAGGCTTCGGTGGAAATAACGCCAGCGCGTCTATGCTAGCCCCACACATCGTGGAAAAGATGTTGACGAGGCGACATGGTGAGAAGGCAATAAGTAAATACAAGTCGCGCAACGAATCTGTTGCTCAGGCATCGCTGGAATATGACACATCGACTCAGGAAGGCGAGAATCGCACCATCTATAAGTTCGATCATAATGTGCTAGGCAGCGAATCAATCGACCTGGCCGATGGCAAGCTAGCCGTAACTGGCCTGGCACCCCAGATATCCTTGGAACTTGAGAACCCCTACAGCGATATGTGTGAATAAGGGGATAAAAAAGAAAGCAGAAGTCGCTTAGAGACATCTGCCTTCATTCTTCTGCTACTGTTATTTAGCTACTATTATTTCACTTCAAGAGCATGCTCTTCGGCGATCTTCTTCTTCCAAAATGCAGGGCCGGTTTGATGCACCGACGTACCATTCACATCGACGGCCACGGTAACTGGCATTTCCTCTACTTCAAACTCGTGGATAGCCTCCATACCAAGATCTTCAAAGGCAACGATACGCGACTTGCGTATAGCCTTTGAAACCAGGTAAGCAGCACCGCCGACTGCCATAAGGTATACAGCCTTATGTTTCTTAATCGCATCAATACCCACCTTACCTCTCTCTGCTTTCCCTATCATGCCGATCAGACCGGTCTTTGCCAGAAGCTCCTCGGTAAACTTGTCCATGCGTGTTGCCGTGGTCGGGCCGGCGGGCCCAATGACTTCATCACGCACAGCATCTACCGGACCTACGTAGTATATAAACTTATTGGTAAAATCGACGCCCGCTGGAAGCGGCTCGCCATTCGCCAGCATTGAAAACAGGCGTTTATGCGCAGCATCCCTCCCAGTTAACATCGTGCCTGTCAGCAGTAGAGTTTCACCTGGCTCCCACTTCGCTATCTCGTCAGAGGTGAGAGTATCGAGGTTCACTTTCCGCGCTCGTGGACCCACATCCCAGGCTATCTCTGGCCATTGATCCAGGCTAGGAGGTTCAAATTCCGCCACGCCGCTTCCATCGAGGGTGAAGTGCGCATGCCGAGTCGCGGCACAATTTGGAATCATCGCCACCGGCAACGAGGCTGCATGTGTTGGATAATCCAAAATCTTCACATCCAACACCGTGGTCAATCCGCCCAGGCCCTGCGCTCCAATACCGAGAGAATTTGCCCTGTCCATGATCTCCAGGCGCAACTCTTCGACACGATTCTTAGGCCCTCGCTCCCTTAGCTCATGAATATCGATGGGGTCCATCAGGGATTCTTTCGCGAGCACGGCAGCCTTCTCTGCGGTGCCGCCAATGCCTATTCCCAGCATACCCGGTGGACACCAGCCTGCCCCCATCGTGGGCAGTGTCTTCTCGACCCAATCCGCTATGCTGTCACTAGGGTTTAACATCACTAACTTCGACTTGTTCTCCGAGCCGCCACCCTTAGCCGCCACTTTCACGTCTAGCGTATTTCCAGGAACTACCTGCGTGTGTATGACCGCAGGTGTATTGTCTTTGGTATTTATTCTGGCCCCCGCCGGGTCGGACAGGATCGAAGCCCGCAGAACATTGTCAGGATGCAGGTAAGCGCGGCGCACGCCTTCGTTTACCATCTCTTCGAGAGCCATGTCTCCTTGCCATTGAACGTCCATGCCCACCTTCAGAAATACCGTAACTATGCCCGTATCTTGACAGATTGGCCGCTTGCCTTCGGCACATAGACGAGAGTTGATGAGAATCTGTGCCATCGCGTCCTTCGCGGCTGGCGACTCCTCTCTCTCGTAGGCCTCATTGACCGCCGTAATGAAATCGAGCGGATGGTAATAGGAAATATACTGCAGCGCATCTGCAACACTTTGAATTACATCGTCATTGCGAATTAGTGTCATGCCAAACTACACCTCGAATTGTGAACTATCAGCGCATTCTAACATCGAATAACACGCCAAGCGCCGGGTAACTTTTAATCTATTTCTCATCTCCGAAACCTTCGGCGAGGGAATCGCTTGCAGGAAAACTCGTCTTTCTCTCGAATGCCACGCCAAGGGCGGCCCCATTCGCCGCCCATATTGCCGCAATTACTGCGCCTGTGCCTGCCATCGCAGCCATACCCAGACCCACGCCGTCGGTGAGTAAAGCAAACGCCGACCCCCAAATAGCATCTCCACCCCTGTAGATAGCGACGTCTACAACCGGCTTCGATTTGAAGCGACTCTCTCTGGGCACCGCCGTGAACAACATCTCCCTTGCCGGTCGGGTAATACCGTAGTTGCCTGCCTGTCTGGCGACCTGCAGAGCCAATAAAATAGTAAGCATCGGCGCGAAGGTCAGTACCACCAGGGCCGCACCCATAAATAACGGTATCAGGGCCAGAGTCACCGGCATACCCCACTTCGTAGCCAGCCTTCCGGTAGCTAAAAACCCCAGCAAGAAGGTTAGGACATTAACGACCAGCGCTAACAAAGCCAAAATCTCGGTGCGCCTATCCCTGTCGAAGCCCCTCAACAAATTAGTCTGCTCAAAATAGGCGAAGGAACTAATTGCCGTGTAGAGAAGCAGAAAGAGCGCAATCGCGAGCAAGAACGGACTGCTAAAGAAGGACTTGAATCCCTGCAGTGGATTGCCGCCTACCTTGTAATGAGTTAGGTCTACAGATTGATTCTCATTTCCAAGGGCAGTCACCTTCAGGGGCTGCAGATAGACAACTATCAGCAGAGGAAGCAGCATCATCAATGAGGCGGCGAACATCAAAGCGTCCGAGTCAAGCAGATTCACCGCGATAGCCGCAACCAAGGGGCCGACTATAGCGCCAGCACTGGCACCCATATAGATGAAGCCGAACAGCCTCTTTGACTGCTCCTTGCTAAACAAGTCAGCCATAAGACTCCAAAAAACAGAGACATGAAATAGACTAAATAGACTTACCCATAGATAGAAACTCTTATCTACTAGCCCCGGGCTGAAAACTAGCTGCGATGTAAAGTAGAAGATGAGGAAGCTAGCCGCAAAGAAACCGTAGACTAGAGGAACCAGATTTTTAAACTTAAAGAGAGACACCGCCGTGCCGTAGAGCGCTACAAATATCAGGCTTAGAAAAAACTGGATATTCCACAGCACACTAATCTCGGTATTGCTCCAGTCACTTGCCATTGCGTCTCTCACGGGACGCAACATGTAGTAGACTGCCATCAACAGGAAGATAAGGAGGAAAGACAGAAATACCGCTCTTTGCTCTGAAGCCTCTATCAGGGTAATCGACTTCAGCAGTCTCGTATACGCACGTCTATGCACCACAATAGGCACCTGTATTCTATGATCCCGTGAAGAGCACGGCCGCAAACCCAGCAAATTTTTTTATGCGATTTCCGAGGATATTAATACTCTACTTCGAATGTCATATCTACTAAAATGGGGTCTGAGAAAACATATTGAGATAAAAGGGAAAACCATGAAAGACTCCGCGGATGAAAATATCAGATACAGTATCGAAGGCAAGGTATTCATCATCGAGATTCACAGACCGGAAAAAAAGAATGCGCTGCTGCCCGGTATGTATGCCGCGCTAGCCGCTGGTCTAAGACAGGCCAACGAAACAGTAGATGTGAATGTAATCCTGATACGCGGCGTTGAGGATTGCTTTACTAGCGGCAACGACGTGAGCGGCTTCATCGCTAGCGCCACGCCTTCGGCCGAGCGCCCTTCCGTGGCGTTTATGAATGCACTGAATGAATCTGCGAAACCCATCGTCGCTGCCATTAGCGGCCTTGCTATCGGCATCGGAACTACCCTGCTTTTTCATTGTGATCTAATCTATGCCTCAGACAGCTGTTTCTTGCAACTGCCATTCAGTCGCCTCGGCCTCTGCCCGGAGGCCGGTTCCAGCTATTTGCTACCCAAGCAGATTGGTCATGTCCGCGCAGCCGAATTATTATTATTAGGCGAAAGATTTTCCGCCAGCAAGGCTAAGGAGTACGGCATCATCAATGAAGTGCTGCCACAGGATCAATACCTCGAGTTCGCCATGAATAAAGCTCAGGAACTCGCCGCACTTCCCGCTGACTCGGTACAGACTAGCAAGGCGCTCATTAAGCGCGGGCAACAAAGCGCAGTATCGGAGATCATCGGCATAGAGTTAGATGAGTTTGCCCGGCTCTTAGAAACACCAGATGCACAGGCCATAGTGCAGGCTTTTTTCGACAAAAAGAAGAGCGCCTAGCTAGGAAATGTTGCAGAAGTATCCAAAACGATAACGGCTACAGCTTCTTGATCAGATAGTCTCTTGCCACGTTAATCTTCTGCGCAAGATAGTCACTACCGCCTCTGTCGGGATGCAACTTCTGCATTAGACCGCGGTGTGCTTTGATAACCTGTTGTTTATCAGCCGTTTCATCTAACCCCAATATCTCCAGCGCCAACGTCTGGGTCATTGCAGACCCACTCTCTGAGGCGGCGCCCTCATGATGATGCTCCTGGGCGTGCTCCCTCCAATCCGGAAAGGCACGATCGATATAGGCCTCTAACACCTGTGCCGAATCGGTATCCAGCCTGACCTCTTCATAGAGGTTTAGCAGATCTTGAAGCTGGAGACTGGAAAGTTTCTGCTGCGCAAAATTTCCACGCAACACGATACCTTCCATACTACCGTCGTCGTGTCGCAATTCCATATCAAAGTGGGCGGTACGGATAGTAGACACCTGCTCACCCTTAGACTTTGCCGCCGAAGTGGCGCGCCCTTTGAACAGATGCCACATAGGAAGCAAGCGCATTAGTGTGGGCAACATTCTTAGCAGAAATGTTGCGGCGATGCCGATTGGGGCAAGGATGAACTGCGCGGGCAGCCTGCCAATCGCGATTAATACGCCGACGACTAACAGACTAGCGACTACGAAGAATAACGCTGTGTTCTGACGAGCAGACAGCGAGTAGCGCTGACTTATCGATTTGACAAAGTAGTAAGCCATTAATGGAAGTAATACCAACAATAATAATCGAAAGATCATACAAACCTATCTAGGCAAACCGGCGACAACACAACTACTCCCCTATTTCCGCAACTGCTGTTCTATCAACTTCACACCGCTAGATGCGACAGCACTGAAATCCTGCAGAGCCTTAAGCCCACCCGCAGCATAGATGGCAACTGCCTTAAGAAGCTCCTTAAGCTGGTCTGCGCTTGCGCTATCAAATTGGCAATAGGCTCCGCCTGATAGACGGCTTAATTCTGTAAAGGCTGCCTTCGCCACAGGATCATGGCGCTCTTGGAACATGAACAAGGGTACATTGAGCAGCCCAAGCTTCCCTGCAAGCTGTGCCAGTACATCAATATTCTCTTCCATCGCGTCACCTATATAAATAAGACCTTTGATTTTCCTACTCTGGTTCTCTTCGATGGTATGTTGCAAAAGTCTGTGCAGCTGCGTGGCACCAGCCTGACACTGAATCGTGGACATGATGCGCAGAATTTCATCGGGATTACTCTGCCAGTCACTACTAAAGAACTCACCAAAGCCGCGGAAGTAACACAGCTGGACATTTAGCCCGCCTAGCGACTGAGTGCTCAGAAACATCTCATTCTGCAGCTGACTTGCAACATCCCAAGTGCCCTGCCTGCTCGCAGTGGCATCCAGAGAAAAGATGAGCCGCGCATCGCCGGCAGACTTCGGCAGTGACGCAACCTTGGATAGGAATTGCTCCACGTCGTTCTTACTGGAAACGGGATGCTGATCTTGAGATCCATCTCTCACTTTAGTCTTAGACTTTTTGAATAACTCTTTCATGACACTAATAGCCCAAAGGAATAGCTGTAACTGTATTCAATTCGTTATCGCTCGGCACTGCAACAGATAGAACTGCCTCCTCATGGAACGCCCACTCAATGTCTATATGCTCGCCGTAGACCGCCTCATCAAGACCAACAAAAACTAAGCCGCCTAATACTCCGACCATACCCAGTAGCTGTATCCATCCTTCAAAATTAACCCTAATATTCTTCATTGTTTTTATGCCTTTACGTTAAGTAGAAATAGTATACGTAATGCCAATCTAAGGTTGCAACGGACTATGTGTATCTCCGGCTTGTTACCTCCAAAGCCCTAAGCCAAATTCACCAAGCCCTTCAGCAACCTCTTAGCACCCCATCCTAGGGGCACACCCCGATAAGTCAGAATGGTTCCATTGCACCCGTATACATACTATTGTGGACAAATGACTCGCTAATCAGACAATAAGAAGAAAACCATGCAAGATTTCGCCAACTACAGAGAGCACTCCGATTCAGAGGCCTCTAGAGACTGCAGCGCCGCCTGGTCACCGGATATACCCAGTATTATCATTGGTATTCTGCTAGGTGTCGCTGCTTGTCTGGTGGGGCTGAAGGTAGTCCAGTCTAAGACGGATCAGGCAGTATTTATTGAGGCTCCAATAATGGTTGAAGAGGTAGTTGAGAAGCCCTTAGAGTTCGACTTTTATGAAGCGCTTAAAAGCTATGTGGTTCTGCCTAGGGCTTATGATTAGCTACCACCTCAACGAGAATTTAGCCACACTGGCCAAGAAGTGCAGAATGTCCAGAGGGCAGCTCATAGACGAACTGGTCAGAGGCTTTGGGGACAAGGTTAAGCCACAGAAGCCAGCACACCTGAGATAGATGTGGCTGAAGCCACAACAGTTGGTAATTCACTAGAGAGCCTCCAAGCGTGGCTCAGCACTGAGTTTTTAAAGGGTTTAAAGGTCTTACTGGACTCTGTAAAACCGTAAAGTGGTGCGGATGGGGAGACTTGAACTCCCACACCTTTCGATACTAGAACCTAAATCTAGCGCGTCTACCAATTCCGCCACATCCGCATCTATCGTAAAGCCTATTGGCCTTTGAAGCGCGCGTATTATACCTGAACGAGCGCCCTTGCCAAGATCAATGATGACTGACTATTAATTCACCAAATTCTAGCGTTATACTGGCAGGCTTCAATATTTGACTATTTAGCTGGCAGACCAGCCCCAACATCAGGAAATCCCCATGTCACACTTAGATACTTCAATCAGCGATGGTATCGCTACACTAACAATGAATCGTCCAGAGGCCCGAAACGCACTCAGCATGGATATGCGCACGCAGCTTTGTGAAAGCCTGCACGATATCGAGAGAGATAAGTCAGTGCGCTGCGTGGTTTTAACCGGTGCTGGAGATCATTTTATGGCCGGCGGCGACGTAAAGGGGATGGGAGAGTCCATCAAGAAGTCATCAGAGGAAATTAGCAAGGAATTCATGCTGCGCATACATGACCTGCATCCAATAATGTTTGCGATGCGTAGAATGCGCAAACCTATTATCGCCAGTTGCCGGGGCGCCGCTGCGGGCGCCGGTGTCAGCATGGCGCTAGCCTGCGACCTAGTCATCGCCTCCGAGGACGCCTTCTTCACATTGGCCTATTGCAAGATAGGTACAAGCCCCGATGGTTCCTCTTCTTTTCACTTACCTCGCGCTGTTGGTATCAAGAAAGCGATGGAAATCGCCCTGCTAGGCGATCGCTTCGATGCGCAAACCGCCAAAGACATAGGCATGATTAATTTCGTCGTCAACAATGATGCACTGGCCAGCGAAACCCATAAACTGGCTAGCAGGCTGGCAAGCGGTCCTACCCATGTCTATGGCAACACCAAAGCCCTTTTCTACCGGTCTCTGGAGAGCGAATTCGAATCTCAACTGCAGGCGGAGGCAGAATATTTCTCAGACTGTGCCTCGAGAGCGGACTTCAAGGAAGGCGTGACCGCATTTATAGAAAAACGCGAGCCAAATTTTACGGGAGAGTGAGGCTAAATTTGTTACTGAACCCCAGCGGAGATCTGTAGAGCCTCGAGGTTTTCTTGCAGCCGGAACAGGCTTTCGTTGATCTGTAAACGGTGGGCATTCACGGACTCCATGGATTCCTCCATATATTCCAGCCGACCCACCAGGCCCAGTACCGTGCTGTCACCGCTATTGAGCGCCTGCCGTATTGACGACAGATCGCCTCGCATCGCGTCCAGCTCCTGCACCGATACGTTGAGACCACTGATCGACTCCGTCAGCGTCGCCACATCGTTGTTCAGCGCGTTTATCTTGGTCTCTGCCGCCATGACTGCCTGGCTGCCTGCGGCTATCTGCTGACTATTCGCCGCAACGGTCTCATCCTGCCCCTCATTTACCAGGCCCAGTTTCGCGATCTCAGACTGCACGTCTTCTAGCGAGCCGTTGATAACCCGGCGCGCAGCCCAGAGTTTGTCGATTTCAGAGAAGTTGAAATCCATTCTATCGATCATATTTAGCATGGATTCTTCGGTAGAATCCCCAGCGAGGGATAGACGTCTCTCAAGGTCCGCAATGCGCAGTTCCGCCTGGCTCATCTCGTCCAGGTACATACCATAGCCTGTATAAGCTGCATAGCCAGCACCCGCCATTGTGAAGACGATGAGAGTCAGCATAATACGCACAGGCCAGGTACTCACCTTGACCTTCTCGGCATAGTAGCCAGGGCGCACGATATCCTGCCCCTGAGAACGCTTATTGCTCAGATGGGTATCTACATCATCCCTATCCGGAACAATTGGAGGTATTTTGCCTATCTCGTGGTTATCTCTCATAGTCGCTCATTATCCTAGAAATTACCGACGCATTCCATCCCGCAATCACCTGATAGCTAAGTAATATAGCCGATGGTAGACTGCGAATTGCATACCTACAGAGCGTTTCGAGCCCCTGGCATCCGCCAGTAGCTGACTGGGGGTATAACAATAATTAGATTAACGAGCCTTGGAGCCCCGCTATGGAATTAGAAAACCTACTATCTTATCTGTTTCGCTGGATTCACTTTTTTGCTGGAGTGACCTGGATAGGCATTCTCTACTACTTCAATTTCGTACAGACCGAATTCTTCAAGGAAGCCGATGCAGCCACGAAATCTAACGCCATCTCCAAGCTGGTCCCCAGGGCCCTATGGTGGTTTCGCTATGGTGCGCTACTCACCTTCTTGTCAGGCTTAGCGCTAGCGGGCTTCCTGGGCGCTGCTGTAAATTTCTACATTATGATTGGCATGCTGATGGGCACGCTGATGTTCCTCAATGTTTGGCTAATCATTTGGCCGGCACAACAGATTGTTATTGCCTCAACCGACGCCGTCATTGCTGGTGGTGAAGCCGATCCTGCGGCCGCTGGAGCCCTCGCGAAAGCCGGCCTAGCCTCACGAACAAATACGCTGTTCTCACTGCCAATGCTGTTCTTCATGGGTGCGTCCGCCCATCTAAGCGGAGCAGGGCGCCTGCCGATGTCGATGGAAGATGGCGTCAGCAGCATTGCTCAGATCCTCTGCCTCGTCATCATTATTGGCCTCGAGTTCAATGCAATAAAGGGAAAGCAGGGTCCAATGACAAGCGTAGTGGGTGTCATACACTGCGGTATCGCTCTTACCGCCGTATTGCTACTCATTATGCAGCTCCTCTAACCGGGACAACAGAAAGATAAAAGTCTGCACGCACCGAATGCCTAACCCGATTCGGTGCGTGCAGACTTTCAATTAGCACTCGATTTAGCCTCAGAAATTTCTCCCCAGTTCTACTTCTATCACTTTCCTGAACTAATTTTCTGCTAGAATAGTTCCCTCGTTGCACTGCAGGACACTCCCTTTATTGCTGAATAAAACTCAGAGAGCGAGCGAGTCTTCGCCTTGCATTTGTAAATCAAAAATGGATTGAGGAAATTATGAATCTAGAATTACCTGAGCTTCCTTTTGCAAAAGAAGCGTTAGAACCACATATGTCTGCCAACACATTAGACTTTCATCACGGCAAACATCACAACGCTTATGTAGTAAAAGGCAATGAACTACTGGCCGCTGCGAACACCACCGCTGACAGCCTGGAAGAACTGGTAACAGAAACTGCTAAAGCAGGCGGAGCATTGTTCAACAATGTGGGACAACACTACAACCATAGCTTCTTCTGGAATAGCCTAAGCGCATCCGGTGGCGGTGCTCCAACTGGAGACATTGCAGCCAAAATAGATGAGGCATTCGGCAGCTATGAGAACTTCAAGTCTGAATTTGTTGCAGGCGGCGTTGGCCAATTTGGCAGCGGCTGGGTCTGGTTAGTCAGCGATGGCGGCACGCTTAAGATCGCCAAATCTGCCAACGCAGAGACCCCGCTAACCGATGGCATGACTCCTATTCTCGTCTGTGACGTATGGGAACACGCTTACTATCTAGACTTTCAAAACCGACGACCAGACTTTCTAGGTTCTTTCCTGGACAACCTGGTCAACTGGGAATTCGCCAACAAAAACCTAGCGAACGCATAACAAACAGTTATACCCAGAAAGCAAAAAGGCAGAACCTTTCGGTTCTGCCTTTTTTATAGATCAAAATTACGATCTACCAGTCTTTAAAATCGATCGTTGGGGCGAGGATTGAGCCTCCCTGGCGAGGCGTCTTAGGAATCCGAAGCGCAGTGTATAGACCATACATGAGCATCGGAAGTCCTAAGACAACGAAGCCAGGGAGGCTCAAGACCGCCCCAACGGTCGATTTTTACATCATGCCGGGCATTCCGCCCATCCCACCCATATCAGGCATACCACCGCCCATACCACCGGCAGCACCTTCCTGCGGCAATTCAGTAACCATTGCCTCGGTAGTAATCATCAAGCCAGCCACAGATCCCGCTGCCTGAATCGCAGTACGAGTCACTTTCGCTGGATCGAGAATTCCCATCTCGATCATGTCGCCATACTCACCAGTTGCAGCATTGAAGCCAAAGTTTCCTTTGCCTGCCTTAACTTTATCCAATACAACGGAGGCTTCCTCACCTGCGTTCGATACGATCTGACGAAGAGGTGAAGTCACAGCTTTCAATAATAAGCCGATTCCCACGTTTTGATCTTCATTGTCACCCTTCAGTCCTTCAACCTTCTGCAGAGCTCGAACCAGAGCAACACCACCACCAGGGACAACGCCCTCTTCCACGGCGGCTCGAGTTGAATGCAACGCGTCTTCTACGCGAGCCTTCTTCTCTTTCATTTCCATTTCTGTGCTTGCGCCAACCTTGATTACCGCTACACCACCAGCCAATTTAGCGACACGCTCTTGCAGCTTCTCGCGATCATAATCCGAAGAAGTCTCTTCGATCTGGGCACGGACCTGAGAGACACGTCCCTGAATCGCTTTCGCATCGCCAGCACCGTCGATGATGGTAGTGTTTTCCTTGCTGATCTGAACACGTTTGGCAGAGCCAAGATCGTCGATAGTAGCGCCTTCAAGACTGAGGCCTACTTCTTCAGAAATAACAGTACCACCGGTTAGGATGGCGATGTCTTCCAGCATGGATTTTCTGCGATCGCCAAAACCTGGAGCCTTAACGGCTGCAACTTTTACGATACCGCGCATATTGTTCACAACCAGAGTTGCCAGCGCCTCGCCTTCAACATCTTCTGCGATAACCAGCAGTGGACGTCCAGCCTTCGCTACACCTTCGAGAAGCCCTAGCATGTCACGAATATTTGCAATCTTCTTATCTACTAAAAGAATAAGTGGATTCTCAAGATCGGCACTCATGCTGTCTTGATTGTTGATGAAATAGGCTGACAGGTAACCGCGATCAAACTGCATACCTTCAACGACGTCTAGCTCGTTCTCGAGTCCAGAACCATCTTCAACAGTGATGACGCCTTCCTTACCAACCTTGTCCATTGCCTCGGCAATAATCTGACCAACCTGCTCATCAGAGTTTGCAGAGATTGTACCTACCTGGGCAATAGCTTTAGAATCTGCGCAAGGCTTGGCGAGTTTACCTACCTGCTCCACAAGAGCGACAACTGCTTTATCGATGCCACGCTTTAGGTCCATTGGGTTCATGCCCGCCGCGACAGACTTAAGGCCTTCGTTTAAAATAGATTGCGCAAGCACTGTGGCAGTAGTAGTTCCGTCACCGGCAACGTCAGAAGTCTGCGAAGCAACTTCCTTCACCATCTGCGCGCCCATATTTTCAAACTTATCTTCAAGTTCGATTTCTTTCGCAACGGAAACACCGTCTTTAGTTACAGTGGGAGCACCGAAGGACTTGTCCAGAACTACGTTTCGTCCTTTGGGCCCTAGTGTTACTTTCACTGCATCAGCAAGGACATTTACGCCCTTTAAAAGTTTTTGGCGAGCTGCATCACCGAATAGTACGTCTTTAGCCATGTTAAAAAATTCCTGTCTAGTCTATTTGATTGTAGGAAACGAAACGGGTTATCTACTACTTTTCGATAACGCCAAATATTTCGCTTTCATTCAAAATCAGCAGTTCTTCATCGCCAATTTTCACGGTATTACTGGAATACTTCCCAAAAACTACGGTATCGCCAACGTTTAAATCTACTGGCTGAGTTTCTCCGTTTTCCTGACGCTTGCCAGGACCAACTGCGATAACTTCACCCTGTGCTGGCTTTTCTGTAGCAGAACCTGGAAGCACAATGCCCCCTGCGCTAGTTGTTTCTTCTTCCATGCGTTTAACGACAACGCGATCTTGTAAAGGCCGGATCTTCATTATTCATCTCTCCCAAATCAAACGATTTGATTAACAGAACTGAAAGCAATCACCTCAGCCCCGGTGGCTGACGCGATCATCCTCAAAGTACCAATCTGTAGCCTGGGCCTCTATATTCAGGCGACCCACGCAAATTAGTTGATGACACTTAAATGGGGATAGTCGTAGGAAATTCAATGCTTTCAAGGCATTTACTACGGCTTTTTTCGCTACAACAGGGGCAGGGTTCTTATCTTATTGTTTTTATTAGTCTTTTTCTTCGCTATCTGGCTGAAAATATCGCTCAGAATCCCCCAATGATCTCGACTCCTCGGAGTAGTCACCCTCGAAGACATTAGATCCGCCGCTTCGCCCCTGCTGGGCGCCGCCATGGCTGCGATAGCTAAAATGGGCTCCCGAGCCAGACCCGCCCATAGCCTTAACCATGCCGGATCGAACCACCGACCGCGCAATAGGCCTGCGCAGCGGGCCGGTAAGGAAGACAAAGCCAATGGTATCGGTAATAAATCCAGGCGTTAACAAGAGCGCACCTGCAGCTGCGAGCAACATCCCCTCTACGATTTCCTGCGCAGGCAACTGCCCCGATTGCAGCCGTTGATTCGCTCGGGTCAACGTTGCCAAGCCCTGTCGCTTGAGAATCTGTACGCCAATAACCGCGGTTGCCACCACCAGGCCTAGCGTCGATAGCGAGCCAATTCGATCGCTGACTTCAAATAACAGCATCATCTCGGCTAATGGCACCAGGATAAAAAAGATGAAAAGAAAACGCACAGCGACCCTCGGTTAAATTTATAATGCCACTACTCTACCACGATAGCGGATAAGCCAACTATTTGTAATGGAAGACTCAGCACTTAACAACAAAGAGAAGATCTGGCAAATCGTGTATCAAATACCCCGAGGTAAAGTCTCCAGTTATGGACAAGTGGCAAGGCTAGCTGGCCTGCCCGGCTATGCGAGATACGTGGGGAATGTGATGAAGAATCTTCCCGAAGACACGAAACTACCCTGGCATCGCGTCGCAAATTCCCAGGGAAAGCTTTCTTTCCACCAAGAAAGCCGTGAATATCAAACGCAGAAGACGCGGCTCGAAGCCGAGGGCGTCGTGTTTGTAAACGGCAGGTTTTCGCTTAAGAAATTTGGCTGGGATCAGGATGCAGTTAGAGCATCTTGTTCAATTCGGTAGGGTTCCATCAGTTTACCCACCCACAACAGCAAGCAAAGGCCGGGAATAACCATGAGTGTCGTTAGCACAAAGAAGAAGGCCCAATCACCATTGAGAAAATCGACGAGCGCGCCACTTCCCGCTGCCAGGGTAGTTCTACCTAAATTAGAAATAGAAACCATTAGGGCGTACTGTGTTCCGGTATAAGTGCGGCTAGTAAAGTAGGACACGAATGAAACGAAGGCAACAGTCGAGAACGCCACGAAGAAATTATCGATCAGCAGGGTAAGCATAAACAAGTTTATGTTTGGCCCGACTATCGCTAGCAATGCGTACAATAAATTAGCAGCCGCCATCGCCACACCTGCTATGAATAGCCCTCTGATTACGCCGAACCGCGTATTGACCATCGCCGCTATAATTGAGAAAGCAGCCGTTACCAGACCGCCAAAAAATTTCTGATAGAAACTAATCTGATCGGTGGTGAACCCTACTTCAACATAAAAGACCAAAGACATACGGCCCACCATAGCCTCGCCAAGCTTGAATACCAGAAGGAATAGCAGAACGGAGAAAGCCAGGCGGATCCCGCAGCGATCGAAAAATTCCTTAAAGGGCCCGACGAAATATTCCGTAAACCAGGCTTTGATAGTATGAGTAGATTTGTCCCCGGCAGACTGCGGTATCAAATCTGCCTCTTCGATCACCGGCTCCGGAGATGCAATTACCAGGGCAATAATAAGCCCGTATAACAATATCAGATAGCGATACACCGAAGGCCATTCCAGGCCTATGGTCTCGCCGCCCAAGGCTAATGCCAATGCTCCACCGACAAAGCCATAACCAGCCCACCATCCACTAGTTGCCATCGCCGCGGCATAGGGCATTTTGACGTCCATCTCATCTCGGGAGAAGATCGTAATGCGATAGGCATCGACGGCGATATCCAGGGTGGCACCGAAGGCTGCGATAGCTATGGCAATTAAAGTTACGTAAAGCAGATTCTCTCTAGGGTCGCCCAGGCTGATCGCAAACAGAAGACAGGCTATAGCCAACTGACAGAGCAAAATCCAGGAACGGCGCTGACCAAATAGGCGATAGAGCACGGGCAGTTTTATGCGGTCGACAAACGGGGCCCACATCCAATTAATAGCGTAGACAGTTCCAATCGCACCGATAAAGCCTATGGTGGACCTAGAGAAACCCGTTTCCTGCAGCCATAGTGTTAGGACAGAGCCGGTGAGCACATAGGGAAAGCCACTGCAGAAGCCAAACAATAATATGGTCAGATAACGCTTGTCGTTCAGCGCTCCGATAGATTCCATGAATGTAAGGTGTTGTGACAAATGAAAGCCCTAGATCGCATCACTGCACGGGATAGTCGCAAACTATCCAGCAGCGAATTAGTCGCGAAAATTCTCGTACTGTAGTGGAACGCCGAAGCTACTCTCTTTGAGCAACGCGATTACCTGCTGGAGATCATCCCGCTTCTTGCCAGTCACGCGCAGTTTTTCACCTTGAATGGCAGTTTGAACTTTTAGCTTAGCTTCTTTTATCGCCTTAACAATCTTACGAGCTATCTCTGACTCGATGCCCTGTTGCACCACAACAATCATACTCGCCTTCTTACCCACCAGCTGCACATCACCTTCTTTAAGGCTTTTAATATCGATGCCACGCTTAACCATCTTGCCGCGTAACATCTCAAGCATCTGCTGAATCTGAAAATCCGATTCTGCGCTCACAGAAATATCTGAATCATTGGTCAATTCAAACGAGGCATCGATACCCTTAAAGTCGAAACGTGTGCCGACTTCTCGGTTTGACTGATCGAGAGCATTATTGACTTCATGCATATCTACTTCTGAAACTATATCGAACGAAGGCATCGCTTCATCAACTCCTGTCTATCCCGTGATAGAGCATCGCATTTTTGGAACCCGCTTTTACTTAAAGATGCAGGATTTGAGAGCAGTTTATCATTAATAGTGAATGCAACACATTAAATGATAAGATCGACCAAGTCGGGAGAATGCTGAATTCTGCCGACTTGCGCTCAACGATTACTCGCTAGACAAACTGATTACTGGATACTTCTTTTGATCTTTAACAAGCAGATACTGCTGCTGACATCGTTACTTATTTTCGCTGCGGCAAGCATCCTGTTCTCTCTGCTTAGCGGTAGCGTCGATATCACTCTGGCAGAGATAGCCGGCAGCATTCTCTCATCTGAGTCAAATCTCAATTCGCAAGTGCTTCAAGAAATACGCATCCCACGAACCCTGGCAGCATTCGTGACGGGCGGCTTGCTGGCGCTCTCCGGTGCGATAATGCAGGTCTTACTGCGCAATCCACTTGCCGACCCCTATATCTTGGGCATTTCCGGTGGTGCCGCAGTTGGCGCCCTCTCGGCGATACTGCTGGGGGCGAGTGGATTCTGGCTCTCTAACGCTGCTTTCGCGGGCGCACTATTGTCGATATTTCTAGTCTTCGGCATTGCCAATCAGTTTGGCGATTGGTCGGTAACCAGACTACTGCTCACCGGTGTGGTCGTTTCCGCCGGATGGGGTGCGGTGATTAATATTCTGCTTACCACAAGCTCTACCAATAACGTGCAGAGTATGCTGTTCTGGCTGATGGGAGACTTGAGCCAGAGTCGAGTCAATCTCGCTCACTACCTCTTGCTTATAGTCGGACTGGCAGGAGGCTTACTGCTGAGTCGATCCTTGAATGTCCTTATCCGGGGCGAGTTGCTCGCCGTGAGTCTGGGAGTCAACGTACAAGCACTGCGACTCCTGCTCTTCTTCTCAGCCTCTGTCTTTACTGCAACAGCAGTGACGATTGCCGGTTCCGTGGGCTTTGTCGGCCTCATAATCCCCCATATGCTGCGCTTACTGGGGGCTCGAGACCATCGGTTGCTGATCCCTTCCTGCATACTGCTAGGAGGAAGTTTTCTAGTAATAGCAGACAGCCTGGCCAGAACCATAGTGGCTCCACAGCAACTCCCCGTGGGAGTGGTGACAGCCGTTATCGGGGTGCCTGCTTTTATCTTAATCTTAAGATCCACTATCCGGAAATAGCATGGCTACCTTACAGATTTCATCCCTAACTCTAGAAGTGGCAAACAGAACCCTCTGCCGTGATCTGAACGTACAGATCCAACCGAACGAGAGCTGGTGTCTTCTTGGAAGAAACGGAGCCGGTAAAACAACCCTGCTACATAGCCTCATCAGACAAAGGGTCATAGACGAGGGAAGCGTTCTTTTAGATGGGAAAAATATTGCCGACCTGAAACAGAGAGAGCTCGCTCGAAAGATTGGCATCCTGTTTCAGCAGGGAATCGAGGCGCTACCTGCAACGGTATTCGAGACAGTCATGCTTGGCAGGCACCCTCACCTACAGTCATTGCTGCTAGATAATGAGAAGGATATAGAGATAGCCGAACAGGCTCTGGCCATCTTCGAGCTAGGCTCATTAAAGGAGCGCCCCGTTGACACTCTCTCTGGCGGCGAACTGCAGAGACTCGCCCTGGCCTTACTGCTGGCCCAAACACCAGAGATCTTCTTGCTGGACGAGCCCAGCAATCACCTTGACGTCGCTTTCCAGATAAAATTACTGACAGTGCTAACAGACAAAGTACGCGAGGCGTCGGCGAGCTTGATTATGGCTACCCATGATATCAACCTCGCCTCCAGGTTCTGTGACAATATAATTTTATTGTTGGAAGGAGGAGAAGCACTGGTTGGAAAATGCAGCGATGTGCTAACAGAGGAAAATTTGAGCAAGGCATACGGATGCCCAATCCAATCTGTACACAGTGGCGAGCATCGACTTTTCTATCCGGCCTAGCTACTAACTGCCTGGTTATTAACTGCCTGGCTACCAGATACTCTAAGCCCTAAAGCGCCAGATGTCTCACATCAGAAAGTAGCTTGCCCAGATAGGTAGCGAACAAGCCGCCA
>Ga0115568_10001226_pt1 | contig 18634 bp, 18 predicted proteins | sample COGITO_mtgs_1204_FD_87296 | JGI IMG/M metagenome (GOLD analysis project Ga0115568, IMG submission 87296) | Pelagic marine microbial communities from North Sea - COGITO_mtgs_120426 | ecosystem: Environmental > Aquatic > Marine > Epipelagic | place: Germany:Helgoland, sampling site Kabeltonne...
TCACCGTATTCACCATCTGTATTTTGTAATGGCACTCCTTTTCTTAAATAGAATTCTCCTGAACCATATACATACCCTGCACCGATTCCAAGTTTATCACTTACTTTAAAACCTAAAGTAGGTTGGTAAAATATTGCTCTAAGCGACATTTCTCTCAATACAAATTGGCCTAGCCAATCATCAGCATAGCTTATGCCGCTGCCAAAAGGAGTGTAAACCGAAACTCCTGCATTCCATCGTACACTATCTGGTCTTACTGCAGCACTAAAAGTAAACGGAGTACTAACCGATTTATTAATGCTAGCATTATAGGTACTAGGATACGGAGCTAAATAATTAATTTGGGGAATCACAAAATTTGCTGAAAGAGCGAATGAATTGCTATCAGTCATAGCAAAAGCTCCAGGATTGAAAAATATACTCTCAGAGCCCATAACTAAGGAAGTTCCACAATGGCCCATGCCTAGCTGTTTGGTTCCTTGCAAATTTACTTGAAAACCACCGCCGATACTCACGTTTGAGAACATCAGTAGTAGGAGGATGGTTGTAAAAACTCTAATTCTTAACATATATTGGATGCTAATGTACTTATTTTAAGTACTGGATGCCCCTATTAAATTGATGAGTGGTTCATAATATTTGTATTGAATGGTCTTCTCAATATACGGCTTCAATGTATTATTAAACCGCATCAACGTTTTATTATTTTTTTATATAAAGAACGAGAAAAATGATGTTCGATAAAATTAATAATCCAATAAAATAAATGAGGTATTCTGATTGTGGCTCTTTCTCCGGTGAGGAGCTAGCAATTGTTTTTCTTGCAGAATCATTAGCTCTTTGTGTGTTTTCTTTAAGATTTTCTTTGGCTTCAGTTACCTCGATATTTGTAAGGATTAGGTTTTTTCGGAACGCAATCAATCCATCTCGTTTAGATTTTCGTGCTTCATTATATGAAACAGCTGCATGAAGTAGTGCTTTTTCGAGTTCTCCTATTCCTTGGTAAAGCTCACCTAGGCTTTCATTTATTGAGCCATCTTGTTCATTTAAAGCATATCCTTTTAGTAAATTTTCTTCCGCTTCATCGAATCGACCTAGCCTAAAATAGGTGTAACCGAGATTGTTGTAGTCTTTTACTAGGTTGGATTTGTCGTTATGTCTAGCATAGATTTCAATGTTTTTTTTCACGAAATCTGCCGCTTGTTCATGTCTGCCCGATTTTCCATAAGATATGGCAATGGAAGTGTAGACATTTGCTAACAGGTAATCATTTGATTTAGATTTTACATCTTTTTCTAGTACGCTCGTTACTAGAAATAGGTACTCCAGAGCTTTAACCGTTTTTTTTAAATCACTATAGCAGTTTGCTATTTCTGTGTACAACTCTAGTTCTAGAATTTCTTTTTTGTCGTTTTGTATCAATTGTAATTGCAGTGGAATGTATACATCTAATGCTTCCTGGTGTTTGCCCTTGTTTTGTAGGTTTTTACCAATCAGAAATTTGGACTTAATTAGTAAACTGTTTAACTTATTTTGTTCGCAGAGCTGGAGAGCTATAGTCGCGTATGTTAAGCTACTATCAGCGTTCACTGTAAAAAATGATTCACTACTTCGGAGCAGCGATTCAACTCTAAGGCTGTCTTTATTGCTCTCTGCAAATAGCTGAACATTTACTAGCAGCAATATCAGGATATAGATCAGTCGGTTCATAGATGAAATTAGGAACAATTTACAACTAAAATAGTAGATTCAATATTATCTACCTAATTAGTGCAGCAACTCTTTCCCCATCCATGGCCGCTGAAACAATGCCACCAGCATAGCCAGCTCCTTCTCCACAAGGGTAGAGCCCTTTAATTTGGGGATGCTCAAGTGTTTCTTTGTCACGCGGAACACGAACTGGGGAAGAGGTTCGTGATTCAATGCCAATAATTTGCGCATCATTGGTGTAATATCCTTTCATCTTATGCCCGAATGATTTGAATGCACTTTGTAAACGAGAAGAAATACCAGCAGGTAAAAGTTTATCTAGTGGTGCAGAGACAACTCCTGGCTGGTATGAGGTGTCTGGCATATTTTTCGATAATTTACCTGTGCAAAAATCGACTAATCGCTGGGCTGGTGCAGTTTGAGTTCCCCCCCCAGCTTTAAAGGCCATTTGTTCAATTTCCTTTTGAAATTGTAATCCAGCTAAAGGACCATATTGGGCATACTGCACAACGTCTTCAGCTTCAATGCCAACCACAATTCCAGAATTGGAATATTTAGAATCTCTTTTAGACGGGCTCATGCCATTGACTACAACCTCACCCGGTGATGTAGCAGAAGGCACAATAAATCCACCGGGGCACATGCAGAAGGAAAATACACCTCTATCATTAATTTGTTTTACGAGACTGTAAGAAGCTGCAGGTAAATAGGGGCCTCTAGCTTCGCAATGATATTGGATTGAGTCGATTAGGTCTTGAGAGTGCTCAACTCTAACACCTATTGCAAAAGGTTTTGATTCTATTAATATTTCTTTTTCATGAAGTAATTCATAAATATCTCTAGCGGAGTGCCCTGTGGCTAGAATTACATTTTTTGCTTCAATTTTATCACCTTTAAAAGTTTTAACTCCTTTAATTATTTTTCCATCGTGAACGAAATCAGTTACCCTAGTGTCGAAATGAATTTCTCCACCAGCATTTATTATCGACTCTCGCAGAGCTTGAACTAATCTTGGTAATTTATTGGTACCAATATGCGGATGAGCTTCGTATAGAATATCTTCTTTCGCTCCATGCGCAACAAGGGTTTCTAGTATGGATTTAATACTACCTCTTTTAGAAGATCTGGTGTACAATTTTCCATCAGAATAGGTTCCTGCCCCGCCTTCTCCAAAGCAATAATTAGAATCTGGATTTACAATATGCTCTTTGTTAATTGCAGCGATATCTCGCCTACGAGATTTTACATCTTTTCCGCGTTCTAAAATAATTGGTTTTTTCCCAAGCTCTATTAGTTTTAAAGCAGCGAACATCCCTGCAGGACCGCAGCCAATAATTATAACTTCTTCTTTGCCTTCAACATTTTGATATTCTCTAATTACTGGGGTTGGCTCAGGCTCTGGTTCATTGAAATAAATTAGTGCTTTTAGCCTAATTTTTACTGGGTATTTTCGTGCATCTACCGATCTTTTAACGGGTTGAACAAATGAAACATCTTTTGCATCAACACGAAGAGCATATGCCGCGACTTTTTTTATTTCATTCCAGTCGTTAGCTTGACCTGGGGTTAGCAGAAGAACTACTTCTTTTTGCATTACCCTTCAAAGTTAAATGAAATTGTAAAAATTTTTGATTTTAAGCTATTTATGGGTTCCGAAAACATCGTGTTGTCCATAATAGCAACATTGTTGAGTCCATAAGACATTTTAAACTCTGGTGAGAATTTGAAATATTCTAAAAAGAAGTCAAACCCAACGCCTACCTCCCATAAATATGAATGTCTATTTAATTTAACAACAACATCACCGAGCTGTGCATTTTTGTTGTCTGTTTTATGCTGAGAAGCAAGGTCGAAACTATAGCTTGCTCCACCGATTATGTAGGCGGCAAAATTTGTTTGCCTGACCGATCGATATTTGAGATTCAAAGGAAAATTGAGGAACGTTGACTCCACTTCTTTTGTCAAAACTTCGGGTTTCTCCGCATCATGAAATAGGTAGGTGTATTCCAAGTTTCTTTGAGCGAACGCAAGGGTGGGTATGAATCTTAGATCGAAGTATGGTCCTATATGTAAATCGGTAATAATACCGAGGTTGAAGCCACTTTGCCGTTGCGATTCTAGTTTAAACAGTGTATCGTTCAGGTTGGTTTCCATAATAAAATCTGCGGTGTTGAAACCGAGCGCAAATCCGAAATGCATTTTTTTTCGGTCAAACTTTTCAAGATTTAACAGGGGCGTTCCTTTGGTGGTTTTACTTTTCTTTTTTGTTTGAGAAAAACCACTTGAGTTATTTAACAAAAGTGCTACTATTATATAAAGTGCGTATTTCAAAATCTTTGAGGCAAAGCTACAAAACGGTTTATAATGCGATTTATTTCTTGCCTATGTAAATAGAGGCAATTCCAAAGGTAAGAGGAATTTGCTTTACCTCTTTATAGCCACATTTTTGCATAATAGAAACGAAGTCTTCTCCATCGGGAAAAGCCTTTACAGACTCTGGTAGATAAGTATAGGCCCTTGGATCTTTAGAAATTAATTTTCCAATAGCAGGAAGTACATTCAAAAAGTAAAAATTGTAAAACTGTTTAATTGGGAATTTTCTAGGCTTTGAAAATTCGAGAATTGCAATTTTACCTTTTTCTGAGAGTACTCTGTACATTTCTGTAATGCCTTTTTCAAGGTTTTCGAAATTTCGAACGCCAAAACCTACGGTAATTGCATCAAACATATTGTCATTAAAAGGGAGGTTTTCTGAATCACCTAATAGCATTTCTATTTTGCTATCGTAGCCTTTATTTTTCATTTTGATTTTACCCATGTCTAGCATCCCTTGAGAAATATCAATTCCAGTAATTTTAGACGGTTTAAGTCGCAATGCTTCGATGGCGAAATCACCTGTGCCAGTAGCAACATCAAGCACTGTGTCGGGTTTAACTTCTTGCAATAATTTAATGGCTTTTCTTCTCCAAAGAATATCAATACCCATCGATAAAATATGGTTCAATAGGTCATATCGCTGTGAGATATTGTTAAACATTTCGGCAACTTGCGCTTTTTTGCTTTCAGTTTGATTATAAGGGGTTACTGACGTCATTTATTCTACAACAATTACAAGAAATTTAGAAGCTTCCCAGAATTTATTGACATCTGTAATAATCAATTTTTCAACCCTTTCTTCTCCAACAAGTTCATAGCTTTCGCTTGGGTGGTTAGTAATTATTTTAGCTTTTTTAATTGCCAATGGTATCTCAGTAATCTCTTTGATGTTGATTTTTTCAAAATATTCTTGATTAAAATCTTTAGATAATTTTGTTGTTTTTCCTAAGCCGATTAGACCACCTTCTCTTGTAATTATGTTATTTTCTTTTAATTCCTTTTTTGTGCCATAGCAGTAGTAGGCAGTTTCTAGTTCATCTCGTTGAATTTGCAATACTTCTTTTTGCAGCTCCGCTATAAATGTTAAGCTGTCTACCGTAACGTTTAAATCATCTATTTCATAGTTTAACTCAACTAGCTCCTTTTTTAACCCTGCAATTTCGATATCCTTATTTGCTAAACGTTCTTGCAGTGCTTCAATACTCTTTTGCAAACCGACAACCTTATAATTACTTTTCGAAAGCTGCTCAGCTAATCTTTTAAGTTTAGAATTGTTTTGCTCCAGCATAGTGTTGATTAGCTGAATTTTAAGTAGAATTCTGTCTTTGCCAGTCTCAGTATTTTCAACACCTCCTAGTAGCTCAATTTTTAATGCGCCTTGCTGTAGGTCTAATTCGTCAATATTTTCTTCTATTTCTTGTACCGTCTTATTAAATTGAATGGCAACTTCTTCCTTATTAGAAACTTCGTTTTCTAGTTCTGCATTAAGTTCTGCATTCTCTTTTTCAAGTTGCTGTAATTTTTCTTCTAATTCTGGATTGCCACAAGAGAAAAGAATGGCAGTGATAGGTATGATGAAAAGTAAGTGTTTCATAGAAAAATTTATTTGTTACAAATATATACTCATTTAGGTACGTGGCAATAATACTGGTACGAAGTAGCTATAAGTTTTTTATTTTGTTCCAGTCAATTTTTTCACCTCTTGTGGCCTTTAATCTTTCGTTTAAATTTTCCCGATCGCTCAGGGGTGTAAAGCTTTTAATGAATTCATCTTGGAATTTTATTTTTGGCTCATACATGTTTATAGTGTCAGCAATACTGTATACTATCGGTATTAAATCAATATCCATATTGTATTTCACAATGTAATCATCTAGCATGTCAGATTGAAAAGGATCGGTTGCTAAAGCAATTTTTTTAAACCCTCTGGCTTTCGCAATTATATAAGAGTAATATAGATTTTCTGTGCTGTGCTCAGCTTCGACTTCAGCAATTATTTTGGAAGAAGGGATTCCTAATTTCTCACCAAACAATTTCATTATGTTGGCTTCTACGTATTCCGTATGCACTGCACTTCCACTGTATATAATGTTTTTCGTAATTCCTTGTTTGAATAGAAAAGCTGACCAGTGAATCCTCCATTTTAGAAAAACACTCCAATTATTAGCATCATAAGGTACGCCCGGCACTATTATAACATCATATTGTTGGTTTTTTATTTTGTTGAATGTCGAACTAGGGACGTATAAATAATAATAGTAGCTGTGTATAATAACAGATAGTATTATTAGCAATATTCCGTAAGAACCATATTTTACACTTTTTCCAACAGTAATGCTCCGCTTCATAAATGCAAAAGTGTCGAAAATGAGATGAAAAACAGATTTTTGTTATTCTTTGTTTGTTTTTTAAGGCCAATATTTCAAAAAAATATCACCAGAGAATTTTTTTTCTAAAGTCAAACAAACAAGCTTTTTCGACCAACAACACTACAAATAGAGCAAGTTTCAGCAATGTGTCCTCTCGCAGGGCAATACTCTCTGCCGAAGAAGATGATTTGCAAATGGAGCTTATTCCAGATGGTTTCATCGAAAAGTCGCTTCGCATCTTTTTCGGTTTGCACTACGTTTTTGCCGTTCGTTAACGACCAACGGTATAGTAAGCGATGAATGTGAGTATCAACAGGAAAGGCAGGTACACCAAAAGCTTGTGACATGACAACTGAGGCAGTTTTATGTCCAACAGCAGGTAGCTCTTCAAGGTCTGCAAAACTTTGTGGCACCTCTCCGTTATGTTTGTCGATAAGAATATGAGACAAACCATGAACCCCTTTCGATTTCATTGGCGATAATCCACATGGTCGAATGACTTCTTTTATCTTTTCTACTGTCAGTTTTGCCATATCGTAGGGATTATCGGCTAATTTGAATAAGAGTGGAGTAATCTTATTAACTCTTACATCTGTACATTGTGCAGACAATAACACCGCAATTAGAAGAGTATAGGGGTCTTTGTGATCTAAGGGAATTGGGGTAGTAGGGTAGAGCTCTTCCAATTTAGCTACCACAAAACTTACCTTTTCTTTTTTTGTCATGATTAGCTTAAATGTAATTACTTGGTAGTATCGCTATTACCTAAATCAAACCTTTTTATGCATTTGTATTTATTACCAATCGATTCCCATAAACACAACTTGTTTGATTTTAGAAATAAAGGGGACTCTATATCGAAATTGGGTTGATAATAACGATGCGATTTTTTTAAACGAGCAATCGAAATATGCGGAGTCGGTTTGTATCTCGCAGGCATAGCAGACTGAGCTGAGTTGGCAATGTCGTTACATAGTTTTTGAAATTCTGGATTTAGCTTAAAATATGCCCACAACATATTTGGGTTTTTACCAGGTGAAAAACCAAGTCTTTTATATGTAAGTACTATGGTTGGATGCTGAAGGGTAACTGATTCTAATTTTTGAATAATTTCGTTTAACTTTATTGGCAATGTCTCACCAAGATAATAAGTTGTAATATGAAAATTTTCTGGTTTGTTCCACCTTATTCCATTTAAATGTCGGTTGTTTGTTTTTAGCTCCGAAAATGGAGTAATAAAATCTTGTGTTATTTCAATACCAGTAAATAGTTTCATTTTTTGTGGTAGATACTTACCAGTTACAAAAATCAATATAAATTTGCAGCATGCATAAAAAAACATTGGTTATACAAGGGGGCGGATTTCGATCTGCATTTAGCTGCGGTGTTTTAGATGCATTTTTAGTCAACAGATACTTTCCATTTGATCGTTATGTTGCTGTTTCAGGAGGAACAATGGCTGTATCTTACTTTTTAGGAGGGCAGTATAAACAATGCTTAGAAGCAATGGTGCTTCTTTCTGAAGATGACCAATTTCTTAATATCAAGCGTTTTTGGGAAGAAGAAGGCTATATGAATATAGATTATATTAAGGAGGTAGCGATAAGTTTGAGGCCATTTGATTTTGAAAAAGCGTTGCATAATTCTAAAACTTGTAAAGTTGAATTTGTTGCCACTAATACAAATTTAGGAACGCCTGAATATATATCTCCGAATAAAGAAAATTGGGTTGACGCTGTAATCGCGTCTTCGACTTTACCTTTTGCAACCAAAGGAACTCATCAAATAGAGGGGATGGACCTAATGGATGGCGGATGGAGCGACCCTTTGCCTGTAGAGCATGCTCATAAAACTGGCAGTAAAGATATTTTGGTTTTGCAAACAGCTCCTAAAGAGTTAAAACTAAGTCAAACTTGGGTAGACTATTTTGGCAGTATTTATCATAATGATAATAAAAAGTTAAGTGAATGTTTTGAATTGAGTCATGAAAAATATAACCAGTCAATTGATTTTTTAATGAATCCTCCAAAAGGGCTTAGGGTGGCACAAATTGCACCAGAAGAGCCCCTGAAATGCGGCACTTATTCACACTCAAGAGAATCTATTATGGTCGATTATCGCTATGGTTTAGACTGCGGATTGAAATACGTATTAGATAATCCTATTGCAGGTTAACCTATTCGAAAGGAGGCTGAAAAATAATTTTGTATACACCAGTAATTATTACCTTCTTTGTCTGAGATATATTTAATTTATGACAATATTAAAAGAAGGCGATAAAGCACCGAATTTTAGCGGAGTTGATGAAAATGGAAGCCAACTTTCGTTAGCAGATTATTCTGGAAAAAAGTTGATACTTTATTTCTACCCAAAAGATTTAACTCCAGGGTGCACAGTTGAGTCGTGTAACTTAAGAGATAATTACAACGATCTTTTAAAGACTGGTTTCGATGTTGTTGGCGTTAGTGCCGATGATGAAAAGAAACACTTAAAGTTCATTGACAAGCATGATCTTCCTTTCCATTTGTTGGCAGACGTTGACAAAAAGGTGATTAATGATTACGGTGTATGGGGTCCAAAGAAGTTTATGGGCAAAGTGTATGACGGAATTCATCGCACCACTTTTATTATTAATGAGAGTGGAATGATTGAGAAAGTCATAAAAAAGGTAAAAACCAAGGAGCATACAGAACAAATTTTAGCCGAAATGACAACTTCTGTTTAAACCGTAAATAGATTACGGTTTGGTTTGGTAATGTTGTCTTAAATAATTTAATACAAAGAAAATGGCAGATATAGCAAAAGAGAAATTAAAAGCACTTCAGTTAACCATGGACCGTATGGATAAAGTATACGGTAAAGGTGCTGTAATGCGAATGGGCGATGAAGCAATCGATAAAGATATTGAAGTAATACCTACGGGGTCATTGTCAATTGATGCGGCATTAGGTATAGGCGGGTTTCCAATGGGAAGAGTAGTAGAAGTTTATGGGCCAGAATCTTCAGGTAAAACAACTTTAACTATTCATGCAATTGCAGAATGCCAAAAAAAAGGCGGAATTGCTGCGTTTATTGATGCAGAGCATGCTTTTGATCGTTTCTATGCTGAAACATTGGGTGTTGATACTGAGAATCTGTTGATTTCACAACCTGATAATGGAGAACAAGCGCTGGAAATTGCAGACAACCTAATTCGTTCCGGAGCTATTGATTTAATTGTAATTGATTCCGTCGCTGCTCTTACTCCAAAAGCTGAGATAGAAGGGGAAATGGGAGATTCTCGTATGGGACTTCAAGCTCGTTTAATGTCTCAGGCTTTAAGGAAATTAACAGGCGTTATAAGTAAAACGAATTGCTGTTGTATTTTTATTAACCAGTTGCGTGAAAAAATTGGTGTTATGTTCGGAAATCCTGAAACAACTACTGGTGGTAACGCGCTTAAGTTTTATGCTTCTATCCGAGTTGATATTCGCAGAATAGGCCAAATCAAAAGTGGTGACGAAATTCTTGGAAACAGAACTCGTGTTAAAATTGTGAAGAACAAGATGGCCCCGCCATTTAGAAAAGCCGAATTCGACATAATGTACGGTGGTGGTATTTCTAAAACAGGAGAGATTATTGATATAGGAGTTGAACACGAAATAATAAAGAAAAGTGGTTCTTGGTTTAGTTACGGAGAAACCAAATTAGGGCAAGGTAGAGATGCTGTAAAAAGTTTAATTGATGATAATCCTGAATTGAAAGAAGAATTAGAAGGTAAAATCAGAAATGCTATGAATGGCGTTCAAGAATCTACGGCTAAACCACATAAAGCTCCAAAAGCTGAATAAAAGGTGATTTCTATTTATTAAACGGGCTGCTCCAGTTGGAACAGCCTTTTTATATTTGTACCATGCGGTTACTATTATATGTGTTTGCGGTTGTATTATGTCTTGCTTGTTGCAATGACACTAAGGAACAACAAGGAGTCAGTTCTAATTCTCAAAAAATGGATTCGTTGAAAGCCAATAATCCAATGCAAGAGCTCAACGAGAGAATAAAGAAAGCACCTAACAATTCTGTTTTGTATTTTGATAGAGCAGGGCTTCACCTATCAGCTTCATCCATAGAAGACGCGATAAATGATCTAGATCGAGCAATTAAGTTAGACTCAACAAATTCTAACTTTTTTTTACTAAAAGGCGATATCTTTTTTATGCAAAAGAAAACTAGAGAGGCGAAAGCATTACTAGACAAGAGTATCGAATTGGATGGAGGAAATATAGATGCACATCTAAAGCTGGCTGAAATGTATTTCTATTCGGACAAATACCAAGAATCAATCAACAGTATTAACAATGCGTTACGAGTGGACAAGTTTCATTCGAAAGCCTATTTCCAAAAAGGGATGACCTATAAATATTTTGGTGATACAGCTAAAGCAGTATCAAGTTTTCAAACGGCAATAGAGCAAAATTCTGACTATTACGATGCTCATTTGCAATTAGGTGTTATTTATGCATCGATAAACGACCCTATGGCGATAGCTTACTACAATAATGCTCTTCAAATTAAACCAACGAGTATTGAAGCAATTTACAATAAGTCATTGTTCTTGCAGGAAAATGGACAACCAGAACAAGCAGTTAAAGGTTATCAATTGATGACCAAAATAGACCCATCTAACTACCAAGCATATTACAATATGGGGTATATTAAACTAACTGTTAATCATGATTTAGACTCTGCTCTAATCAGGTTTAATCAAGTGATAGCCCTAAACCAGGTTTACTATCCTGCATATTATAATATTGGCTTATGCCACGAACAAAAAGGTGAGTTAGCAAAAGCGGAAATCAATTATAAAGCGACACTTAAACTTCGGCCAGATTATGATCTAGCAGCTCTAGGACTTTCTAGAGTAATGGATTAATTTTATGTTGAGTGAATCTATTATAACTATATTTCTCCAAAAACTTCAGTATCCCCTTTCCTCCGTACAATCAAAATCTAACAGTCAAGGGTGATGACGTTCCTGTAGAGTCTAGAACTAAGGTGAAGAATATTACACTGGCTGAAGTAATCATAATATAGAATGTAAAATTGATGGATTTAGTGCAATTGTATTGAAATCAGATTTTGTAAGAAAGGCTTAAACTATTGAGAATTCGTCTTCCAATCGTAGGGGTAGTACCTAACAGCATAACCTGAAGGGATTTTTTCTTTCCGATATCTGTTAATGTAATCAATAACTGTTTCTCCTTCTTTTGTAAAGTCTTCGATATACCACTTAAATATCTCTGAAACTGAAACCCTTTTGTTTAGCGTGTCTAATATAACAAAGCTCCCATCATTTAAGATCTTACTAGTTTGTTCGATAAGCAGCTGTTCAATATTTTCTGGTTTGTAGGCAAAACTAGGTAAGGGAGCACACCCTTGTGCCCCGCAAACTAGAACAAAATGCACACGAGGATCTTTTAGTTCTGTCCTGATGATATCGTTTTCAAATTGATCTAGGGTTATGTTTTTAGAAGCAACATTAAAAGTCGTTTTGCTAAAAAATCCATCGATGTCCATTGGTGATGAAAGAGGATAGTTTTCTATAATCTGTTTGATCACCAAGAGGTTGTACGTGTTAATATAAAATGCTTCCAAAGTCATTTCATCAGTCAATTCAATGTCGAAAGCTGAAATTTCAGCTATTAACTTGTTTAAAGATTCAGGGTGGTTGTGAATTGACTCGTAATCAACCAATCCATAGTTCACATATTGATGCATGAAATGATCAGCCTTATTGAAGAAATCAGTTGGTTGCCCGCTGCTGGTGATAAAGCAGAGTAATAGAGGTATAAAAAGTAGTCTTTTCATTATCATATTAAATACAAAAATATTGATTAAATATACTCTTGAGGAAACGTAAGGCAATTTAGAGTTATTTTGTGGAGTTAATGAAAAATGAATCTCCAGTTGTTGATGTAATTATTCCTGCTTATAACGAAGAGAAATCGATTGGTTTAGTTATTAATGATATTCCTGATTTTGTTAGGCAAATTCTCGTGGTCAACAATAATTCAAGAGACAACACTGTTCAGGCTGCTTTGGCTGCTGGAGCACTAGTTTTATCGGAAGAACGACAAGGTTATGGAAGCGCTTGTTTAAAGGGTGTTGATTACATTAATGAGAAAGAGAATCATCCAGACATTCTTGTTTTTCTAGATGCAGATTATTCAGATTACCCCACTGAGCTGGACAAAGTAATCGAACCTATTTTAAGAAATGATATAGACATGGTTATAGGTTCTCGCGCTTTGGGAGAGAAAGAAACAGGATCTATGCTGCCTCAGCAGATTTACGGAAATAAAATTGCAATTACCTTAATGAAGTGGATTTATGGAGTTCAATTTACTGATTTAGGTCCTTTCAGAGCAATTAAGTTTAACAAACTTATAGAAATCGGGATGCGAGACAAAGATTACGGTTGGACGGTTGAAATGCAAATAAAGGCAGTTAAGAATAAATTATCTTTTTGTGAAGTGCCAGTAAGTTATCGTAAAAGGGTGGGAACATCTAAAATTACTGGCACTATTAAGGGGACCATAATGGCCGGTTATAAAATTATCTTCACTTTGTTTAAATACGCTTAGTTGGAAACTATTTATTTTATATTGATTGCGTTGTATGGAGCATTTATTTTGTTCATTTTCTTGTATTCGCTGATACAGGCTAACTTGGTAATAAATTATTGGAAAGCAAAAAGAGATGAAAGGATAAAGATAAAAGATGAAAGGAAACCGAGACAAGGGTCAGCTGATTCGAAAGATACTTTTAGCTCTCAAAATTCAGCTTTGCATATACCTGTGGTTACTATTCAGTTGCCAGTATTTAATGAAAAATATGTAGTAGAACGTTTGATAGATTGTATCATCAAATTTGAATATCCAATCGATAAGTTAGAGATTCAGATACTTGATGACTCTACAGATAATACTATTGAGATTATTGCTAATAAAGTGGTAGAGGTAAGAAAAAAAGGATTTGACATTGTACATATTATAAGAACTATAAGACATGGCTATAAAGCTGGTGCTTTAGCAGCGGCAACGCCCCTAGCAAAAGGAAAATATATAGCAATTTTCGATGCCGATTTTCTACCTAAAAAGGATTTTTTAACACAAACTATTCCTCATTTTAAGGATGACAAAATTGGTGCTGTACAAACGAGATGGGGGCATTTAAACAATGAGTATTCTGTCCTAACTTCACTGCAAGCGTTTGGTTTAGATGCACATTTTACTGTTGAGCAAAAAGGCAGAAATTTTGCTGGGTATTTTATCAATTTTAATGGCACGGCAGGTATCTGGAGGAAATCATGTATTCTAGCTGCTGGTGGTTGGGAGTCGGATACGTTAACCGAAGATTTAGATCTGAGTTATCGTGCGCAATTAAAAGGGTGGAAGTTTAAGTATCTTGAAGAGGTGGAGTCGCCAGCCGAGCTTCCTGCAACTATGAACGCACTTAAAACTCAACAATTTCGCTGGTCGAAGGGTGCGGCAGAATGCGCACGTAAAAACTTGAGAAGTGTCATGCAGTCGAATAATATTAATGGATCAATAAAACTTCATGCTATTTTTCACCTAATGAACAGTTTTTTGTTCATCTGTATTCTCTCATTAGCTGTTTTAAGTGTTCCAATATTGATTGCTGAAAATAACCTTCCAGTTCAGCAGTATATTTTTAAGTTTGGGTCTTTCTTTTCTATTAGTCTCGTTATTTTATCTTTATTTTACTGGGCTTCATATAACACGAAATTCAAGAATAAGTTAATAGTGTTCTTGTTTTTTGTGGTCAAGTTTCCACTATTTCTTTCCATATCTATGGGCCTCTCTCTTCATAATGCCATTGGTGTAGCTGAAGGGTATTTTGGTAAAAAGACGCCATTTGTGCGAACACCTAAATTCAACATTATTTCTAACGATGACAAATGGAAAGGCAATCAGTACATAACTAATGCTATTAGTCCTTTAACAATTATTGAGGGAGGATTAATCTTGTATTTTTTCTATGGGATATACTTGTCTTTTAGTTATGGAGATTACGGACTTATGCCGTTCTATGTTATGTTAATTATTGGCTTTGGCACCGTGTTTTATTACTCGATATACCACTCGTTGTGCATTCTGAAAAGTAAAAAACAACTTCAGCTAGCAGAAAAAACTAATTTAACGGTCAAATAAATTAGAAAATTATTCAGATTACGATATTGATAATCTGGAATTATTGAGAAAGTACGAGCTAAAATAATTTAGTTTGAATTTTATCTTCAATGCACTTATATTTATCGGAATGTGTTTAATAAAATAGATAACAATCCACACTATTCTCAGTTTCTGTTAAATTTTATTTTATTCTCTTTAGGCGGCCTTGGACCTCGTAAATGAATAATTAATCCATCTAAAAAATTACGTAAAAGTTGATCTCCGCAAGGCATGTATTTTTCATGATTTTCATTTCTAAATACAGCACCAAGCTCACTTTTAGTAACAGTGAAATTGACTAAGGCACAGATTTTTACGATTTCATCGTCTCTAAGCTTATGTGCTACTCGGAGTTTTTTAAAAGTATCGTTGTTTGATAATCCCATAATTATAATTAGTATTTAACAAAAATAAATGATAATGCTGAGCTTGTCAAGTAAGCAGGGGAGTGTTGTTAACAAGTCAGTTTAGATAAACAAAGATGACCGTGTTATGAATTACTTTTGTATTAAACTCAGAAATGATGTCTTTATTGGTTGTCATTTCACAAACAATATATTATGTCATTTAATACATTAGGGCTTGAAGAAGAGCTGCTAAAGGCAGTTAGCAAACAAGGTTATACTGAACCATCTCCAATACAAGCGAAGTGTATTCCAGTGGTTTTAGAGGGCAAAGACGTTTTAGCATCTGCGCAAACGGGAACGGGGAAAACAGCAGGCTTTACGCTTCCTATTTTACAAATCCTATCAAAAGGTCCGAAATTAAGAAAAAGACCGATTCGTTCGCTAATACTTACACCAACTAGAGAATTGGCTGCGCAAATATTAGAAAATGTGCAAGCGTATAGCTCTTTTTTAGATATCAAATCAATGGTAATATTCGGTGGGGTAAATCAAAATCCGCAAGTTACCAAGTTGAAAAGAGGTGTTGATATTTTAGTCGCAACACCTGGGCGTCTTTTAGATTTGCACAATCAAAAACATTTATCGCTAGCTAATGTCGAAATTTTGGTTTTAGATGAAGCTGATAGGATGTTAGATATGGGTTTCTTACGAGATATAAAACGTGTATTGGCGTTAATCCCAAAAAAGAGGCAAACTCTCTTGTTTTCAGCAACGTTTTCGAAAGAAATTAAAAAGCTAGCACAAGATTTTTTAACTAACCCTGTTTCTGTTGAGGCAACTCCTGAAAATACTACAGCAGAGTTAGTTAAACAAAAAGCGTTTCGGGTTGACAAAGGACAGAAAACGAAGCTTATAATTAAATTAATTTCTGAAGGTAAATGGAGTCAGGTATTGGTTTTTACCAGAACTAAGCATGGGGCTAATCGCTTAAGCGAAAAAATGGTGAAAGGTGGTATTACCGCTTCTGCAATTCATGGGAACAAAAGTCAAGGCGCAAGAACGAAAGCCTTAGCAGGTTTTAAAGCAGGAAGTATCAGAGTGCTTGTAGCGACAGATATTGCTGCTCGTGGCTTAGATATCCCTTTATTACCTCACGTAATTAATTTTGAGTTGCCCAATGTTCCAGAAGATTACGTACATAGAATTGGCAGAACAGGTAGGGCAGGGGCAAGTGGCGAAGCGCTTTCATTGGTTAGTGCCGATGAGGTTGATTATGTTAGAGGAATTGAACGTTTATTGGGCGAGACTCTAAAAACTGAAATTATTGAAGGATTTGAGCCTAGTAATGCTCCTTCGGAAAAAGCGGATAAACCTCAGCAGAGAGGCAAGCAAAATTGGAAAAATAAATCAAGAGGAAATAGAAATAGAAGTTCCAGTGGAGGTGATAACTCAAGTCGAAAAAGGCCCAGTGGAGGGAACAGTAGTTCCGGTAAAAGAATAAAATTTAAGCGTAATTAGGGCAAAGGTTAATTCAAAGCATATTTTATGAACCAAGCTAGAGCGGCATAATTACATGTGCATTTACAATCGCTTATTATAGTATTGTTCAAAAGCTACAATTATATCCTGCAAATCTGTTTTTTTGATATTCGTAGAACAAGGCAAGCTGATACACGATTCATATAATGCTTGAGAAATATTATCGTTGTTAACATAATTACATTGTTTAAACATAGATAATTGATTCATAGGTTTCCACAATGGCCTTACCTGAATATTCAATTTTGTTAGATGCTCTATTAACTTAACTTTATGTTCACCGACATTGATTGTTATTAACCAATTATTTTGAAACATTTCTTTTATTGTTTCCGGAAATTGAATTCCGAATTTTGTTAATTTGTCTTTATAAAATTCAGCTACTTCATGTTTTTTATCAATAAAAGATGGAAGCATTTCCATTTGAGCTACGCCAATTGCGGCAAGTACATTTACCAACCTATAATTATAACCAACCATATCGTGTATATATTCAAAAGAATCTGATTTAGCTTGGGTTGTGATATGCTTTGCCTTTGTTGCCAATGCTTTATCATCAGTAACTATCATTCCACCACCGCCGGTCGTGAGAATCTTATTTCCATTAAAGGAAAAGCACCCAAACTTTCCAAAAGTTCCAGCGTGTTTTTTATTAAATCTACTACCTAGAGCTTCTGTAGAATCTTCTATAACGGTAATATTATATTTCTTTGCTACCTCACATAACTTCTCAATATCTCCCATATTACCAAGAACATGAACCGGCATTATGGCCTTAATTGGTTTATTTGTTTCACGGCACAAACAAAGCCCATCAACTTGCCGTGTTTTGTTCATCAGATAATCTTCCAATAAATCCAAGTCCATTTGCCATGTTTTAGGGCAGACATCAATAAATATTGGCGAAGCACCCGTATACCTTATGCTATTAACAGAGGCTATGAATGTGATATTCGGAACAATTACTAAATGATTTTCATTAACATCAGAGAGTAATAAGGAAACATGCAAAGCAGCAGTACCATTAGATGTTGCTACAGCATATTTTGCTCCTGTATATTCGGTAATTTTTTGCTCAAACAAGTCGACATACTTACCTACCGACGAAACCCAATTAGTATCTAAACACTCTTTTACATACTTCCATTCATTACCAGAAATATTGGGTACAGATAAGGGTATCATCTAAATGTTTTTATATTTCTGATTTTTTGGATCTGCGATTACGCCAGAACTTATTATTTTATTAATTTCTTTTATCCCCTTTGGCACAGTTCGAGTAATCTTGAACCCCAGAACATCTCTGATTTTGTTAAAATTAACTCTATAATCACGTGGATCTTCGTTTTTTACAATGTATTTGACCACTATACTAGGAATTATTTTTCCAATTTCATCAACCAGCATTTTTTTAGTATAATTTTCAGAGGTGTCACCTACATTAAATACTTGGTTGTTTACCAGATCTTTTTCAGATTCTAAGACCAAGCAAACTGAATTTGCTAAATCGTACACGTGACAGTATGGTCTCCAGAATTGTTCTCCGAAAATTACTAATTCTTCTTTTAAAGAAACGTCTCTGGTAAATTCATTGACAGTTAAATCAAATCGTAAACGAGGAGAGGCTCCATAAACTGTAGAGAACCGAAGTACCGTTTTTGTTATGTCAGAAGATTTTTTAGTTTCAAATATATACTTTTCGAATTTGACTTTTAATTCAGCATACAGTGAAACTGGATTTAATTCAGATTCTTCAACAACGTAAGATTCAGGGTCGCTCATTTTTCCATAATTGCTACAGGTAGAGGCGAATACGAATTTTTCAATCCCAAAATCTTCACATTTGGTAAATAGGTCAGTGGAGGCATCCCAATTTATTTCATGAGCATCTTTAGAAAACTTGTTACAAGCCGGGTCGCCAACTATTGCAGCTAAATGACATACGTAATTTATTCCATCTAAAGCTTTTGATAAATCATTTTCATTACGAAGATCTCCCCTAACAAAATCAAAATTCGGATTAGGAAAAACATCTACCAATGACTCCCCCCCAAATGAA
>Ga0115568_10001228_pt1 | contig 18630 bp, 11 predicted proteins | sample COGITO_mtgs_1204_FD_87296 | JGI IMG/M metagenome (GOLD analysis project Ga0115568, IMG submission 87296) | Pelagic marine microbial communities from North Sea - COGITO_mtgs_120426 | ecosystem: Environmental > Aquatic > Marine > Epipelagic | place: Germany:Helgoland, sampling site Kabeltonne...
GCTGAACCTGTTCCCCACTTGAATCTTACACCACGATCAAGACCGTCTGATGTATTTGAGGTTGTGTTATCTGCTAATGCAAGAACTGGATCATCAATAGTAACCGTTGTTGATTCAACTGTTGTTGTTGTACCTTGAACTGTTAAGTTACCTGAAACAACAACATTATCTGATAAACCATTACCAAGATTAATTGTTGAACCATTAACACTTAGGTTACCAGTTAATGTTGTATTACCTGTGACACCTAAATCATTTGTAACTGTTAAGTCATTACCAATTGTAACATCATCAGGTAAACCAATTTGAAGTGTTACATCTGTACCACTTTTTGAAGATGCTGTTTCAATCTCATTAGCAGTACCAGTAATTTGTAAATCGTCTGTTAAAAGATCAACATCGCCTGTACCAGTATCACCATCAACTGTTAATGCTGTAGCAACTGCAACTGTTGAAGCTGCTGTTAATCTACCTTGAGCATCAACTGTGAATGTTGGTATTTGTGTTTGTGAACCATAAGAACCTGCTGTGACTGCAGTATCATCAAGGTCAATAGTAACTGTGTTTGATGTTACTGCTGTAGTAATTCCTGTATCACCACTAAATGTTAATACTTCAGAATCTAAATCAATAGCATCTGTTCCTGAATCACCAGCGATATCTAAATCTTGAGCTGTAATTTGAGCATCAACATATGTTTTAACAGCTAACTGAGTAGGTAAAGTTGCGTTTGAAGCAGAACCACCATCTAAACCTGTATCTGTAGAAATTGCAGTAACAACTTGACCACTACCACCAGAGGCTTCAAGTGCTAAACTACCAATATTTAATTCATCTACATGTTTATTACCGTCAACTATTAAAGCACTATTTGCTGTTGTGGTACCATGTACATGGTCCAACATAGTAGTAAAATACTTACCACCTATAAGATCAACCGATGCTGAAACACCACCTGTTTCTGTACCTGTTCCTATATAAAGTCTATCACCATTATTTGATTGAGTTCCTGCTACATAAGAGTATGCTAACTCACCCGTTTTTATATTACTTGGAGCCGCAGTAGTTGAGCCCGTAGTTAATATTTTTATTCTTGTTAAATTAGCCACTAGTATGTGCCTCCAGTTATATTAGTATTTTGATTTGCAATCAATGTTGTTGCATCCCATTTTGATGAAGTTCCATTATAAAGTAAAACTGCACCATCCGTAGTTCCTGCTGCATTAATGTCCGTTAAATCGGTTAAAGCAACGTTACCTACTTTTAAAGTTTGGGCAACGATCTTATCCGGATTTCTTCTTATCTTAGCTTTTATAGTTGCCATTAGATTGTTGTAACTCCAGGTGTAATTTCTAATTGTCCTTCTAAAACTCTTGTTTTTGTTCCTCCTGAACTTGTTATCTCTACATCATAGACATAACGTCCAGCTTTCATAGCATTTGTTTGAGCATTTGTCAAACTTATATTTAATACTCCTGCCGCAGCTGGTGATGCGACTGAAACTGCAAAATCTACAGCTGTTGATGATGAATATGTTTTTCTAATTTGACCTGCACCAGTATATCCTGTTAAGTTCAAATTATCTCCATCACTATCAGTAACATCAATAGAAGCTGAGTAATCTGCTCCTTGATCAACTACTATATTGGAATAAACTGCCATTTTTTTCCTTTATACTCTGTTATTTATATCTTTTAATTCTTCAATCTCAGCTTTTAATAATTTAATTGCCTCAATTAAATAACCAACAGTGTTACCATATGCAACACCTTTTGTTCCGTCTTCTGCTTCATGAATTAATTCAGGAGCTATTTGTTCCAATTCTTGAGCAATAACACCAGATGATAATTTACCATCTAGATCATTACGATTAAATGAAACTCCTCTCATATCAAATACCTTTGAGCCATCGAGTGTTTCAATATTATCTTTTAATTTTTTATCTGAGAAAGCTATGACATCAGCACTTGCAGTAAATGTTCCTGTATATGAACCAGTCATAGCAATTGTAGAAGTTCCAGTTGCTGCACTTACTGATATACCATTACCTGCAGTGTTACTTGTTACTGTATTAGTATCGGTATTTGTATCAGTAGATGATATTGTTATAGTGTTACCCGATTTAGATACACTTGTCGCTCCACTTCCTGTAAGACTTATATTACCAGATGAATATGATCCACCGTTAGCACCAACATTTGTAATAGTATTAGTATCTGTATTTGTATCGGTCGATGTAATTGTAATCGTTTGTCCACTATGTGTAACTGTTGTTGCACCACCACCATTAAATCGAATAACTTCACCGTTTGTAACTGTTTCATTGGAACCATTACCTGAAGTATCATAAGCAAATGAATAATTATTTGCATTTGCAGCAATACCATTAAGTTTATCTCTTCGTGTAGTTGTAAAATTAACCTGTGTTAATCCACCATCACCAACAGAATATGTTGTGTTAACAGATGATATATCAATTGTATTACCTGATCTTGAAACTGTTGTTGCACCACTATCAGTAAAAGTTACTGTTTCACCAGAACCAATCGCTTCAGCTGCACCAGCATTTGCTCTAATACTAAATGAACCATAATTATCAGCATTAGTTGCTCCTGAATATCCAAGAGCTGATAAACTAATAGCTGAATTACTTGATGCTGCAGTGATATGACCTCTTGCGTCTACTGTAATACTTGGCACTACAAACTGACTTCCGTATGAAGCAGCTGTTACGCCTGAGTTATCATGTTGGATTGTTAATGCATCTGCACTGACTGATGTTGATAAATTGTTACCACCAAGTATAGAAAGAGTATCATTATTATTATCTGCGACTGCTGTACCTGAATCACTAAGAACATTTTTAAATATGTTTTGTGATGAACCTCTATCAGAGTTTGTTATAGTAACATCAATATCAGTACCTGAAGTAGCACCAAGTAATGTAATACCAGTGCCTTCATTAAAGTCGATTGCATTATTTTGTCCAAGATCTTGTTCTGCTAATGGGCTGACTGCTGAAGTAACTTTAACTCCAGGAACTCCTTGAGTTGCCTCTGAAAGAATTAATGAACCATCTGCTTCCCATTGATCTGTTGCATAGTTATATACAATTGAGTGAGCACCTGTTACGCCAGAAGCAACACCACTTGGACTTGTGATTGGTCCAACCTCTAAACCAAATCCGCCTGAACTTGGTTCTGAACTTAAATTATTACCGGCAAGAACTAATGTATCCTCTACAGTTAGTGTTTCAGTATTTAGTATTGTTTGTGTTCCTTGAACAGTTAGGTTTCCAGTAACAATTAAATTATTTCCTATTGTGACATTGTTTGGTAAACCTACAGTAAATGTTCCTGAACTTTCTGCAACTTCAATTTCGCCAGATGTTCCGTTTATTGTAAGAGTTCCGCCTAATGCAACTGCTGTTGAATTAGAACCATCTGTGACTGTGATTGTTGAATTTGTTAATTTACTATTACCAATTGAACCTGCTAATTTAGAAGCTGCAATACTTCCAGCCAACATAGAATTTTCTACGGTACCTGCACCGATAGTTGCTGTTCATGTTCCACTTGTTAAATTTGTAAGTGTAACTGAACCGCTTAAATCTCCAGCCAATGTAATTGTTGGATCAGCACTTAAAGCAAAATCAAAGTTTTGATTTGTTGAATCCCATGTTACATCAATACCTGTTTCAGTATTATTTGCAATAAGATCTTGTGCATTATAGAATGTGACTAAGTCTGCTGTTTCTGTTGTTGCACCAGTATTTAATCCAATAACTCTAAATCCTCTGTCAGGTTGAGTTGTTGCATATACTTCGTCCCAAATTAATTTAACATCAACACCATTACCAAAATCACTTCTCTCAAAAGAAAGACCTCTTTCATCTAAGTCTGAATTAAAATCAATAAAGGCTGTTGATACTGAAAGTCCACCAGAACCAGTTTGTAATAAACCATTTCTTATATCTAATGTAGAACCTGTAGGAAATACCAAAGTGTTTCCATTTGTAAATGTAACATCTGAATCTAGTGTTTGCTGTGATCCTTTAGTTAAGAATAATCTTGCATCGACATCAGTATGTAATTCTGCAATTGCAGTAGATACTGTTGACGCTGTTGTTCCAAAAGCTACAGATGAAATTGTTCCAAGTTCTGCATCGTGTTCGTTAATTGCATCTGTTAAATCAGTTGCAGTTGTTGTAAGTGACATATCACCTATGTCTGTTTCGTGTTCATTAATTGCAGCAACTACAACCTGTGCTGTAGTATTTAAATCAACTGCATTACCAACTTCGCCTTTAAATGAATTAATTGCATCAACAACATCTGTCTTTGATGGTATACCTGCAGCCAATGTTGCAATATCACCTATATCATCTTGGACTTCATTAACAGCATCAACTACATTTGTTGAAACAACTTTTATAACGTCTCCGGCTGAAGCAGCTGTATTTAATTCAATCATTATACCATAAGCTGAATCCGTAGCATTGATATCCCCGTGATTTGCTCCAACAATTGTATCTGTTCCACCATCTACTTTTATTAATGTAGAAGCAGAGAATGTTCCTGTTTTTGTTTTAAGTCTTAAAAGAGTTGTTGTACAATCTAAAACTGTACCTTGCCATGTTGCACTTGCAAGAGATGAACCTTGATATATGACTGCATCTTCAACAAATTCATCTACATCTGCAGCACTTGATATATTACTTAATGTAATAGATCCTACAAAGTTTGGTACCTTAAATTCTCCAGCACTTATACCTTGTACAAGTTCTGTTCCATCTTGGAATACTTGAACAACACCTACATTAAATGATTCACCAGCTGAAACATCATCAAGAGTTTCCTCAGGTTTTAATTCAAACCTTAATCCTGAACCTGTAAAGAGTGTTTGACTTGCAGTTGCTGTATATGATACAGTCTTATCTGCAATTAAAGCATCCAATAGGGTATTATCTCCTAAATGAAGTGATACCTCATTCGACTTCTGACGAAGCTCTTCAAGAGTATTAGATTTAAGTGTTCTTGTTTCGTTATTAGCTGGCATTATTTCTTACTCAATCCTTTTAAAAGTTTTTTAATTTCTGCAAGATCGTTTTTCATTGCTTCCATTTCAGCATCTTTTTCTTGTAACTTTGCAAGTTGATCTCTTCGATTAGAAAAAGCTGATGTATTAGTATTTATAACAGCATTTGTAACTGTATCTTTTTCATAATCAGGTAATTCATTTATTTTTTTCTTTGTGGCCATTATTATCCTACGTTGCGCAAATCGCTCTAAAGTCTTTTATCTTAGGTGGCGTTGATGATACTGTTGATCGTAATACAATTTTAAACTGTATAGTACCAAAACTACCTGTTGGGTCAATATCATATCTTACCTCAGAAAATGATCTTTCATTAACTGGTATTGATTCAACAGGAGTAGCTGCTACAAATGCAACATCAGTTATATCTGAAGATGAACCACCTTCTAAGAATCTGTAATATAAATCTACATTAGAAGAACCTGGTCTATTTACATTTAAGAAAACTGTTGCAGTATCTGCTTCTTCATTAAGTTCAACTTTCTTTGTTATATATCTTGTTAATTCAGCACCACCCGAAGCTACATTTTCTGCTCCACCGTCTGAACTTATAATATTTTGAATTGTATGGACTGAAGCTCTGTTCATGTCTATGACAGGAGATATTGCTTCATCAGTAGTACTTAAAACACATCGTATTGCAAGTGATTTATTACTACTCATGTTATTTGATTCTTGTATTGATGAACCTATCATTTTAGGAGCATCAAATGTAAAGTTTTTATTTGGTAATATTTCAAATTCAGCTGAAGGTTGATGTGCTGCTTCAGTACCATCAATACTTTGTGAACTATATATTGTTGCAAAGTATCTTATTGTTGTACCAGGTACTTGTAAATTTTGTATCACTGGATACATAACATCAATGTGTCTATTTTCTGTTGCTGTGACTGATGAACCACCGCCTGCTCCGGTTGCTGTTGCGTTATTACTACCTGTTGCTGTAATTGTATATGAATCATGTTCTATAGAACTTATGGTATAAGTACCATTAATATCTGCAGCATCAATCCCATTTGTATCAACTGCACCAGCAATTGTTACTTTAGATGCAGAATCATGCATACCATGATTTTTATGTGTTACTGTAATAACTTTAGAACCACTTGTTGTTGATAATGGATTACCTACGAGTTTACGTACTGGTAAAACATCATTCACTAATGTAATTTCAGCTGATGAACCACTAAATGAAGCACGATTTAATTTAAACTTAAGATCTTTACTTTGTTCTGGTGTCCATGTTGAAGCATTTTGTGAACTAAAGAATACACCATTATATGGTTGTTTTGTAATTCTTTCAGATGTATTTGTTAAATCAAATCCACCCATTTCAGCAACATATACTTCGTAGTCATCTGATTGAGATGTAATTACTATTGCGTATTCTGTATCTTGTGCCAAATATATTGGATAGTCAAATGCAAAGTTTGTTGCAGTTGCAGCATTTGATGAAATATTAACTGATGATGGATATAAAATTTTATCTGCGCCAGGTACAATTCTCTGTGTAGGAATACCATTTTGAGTTGTACGTATTGATACTCTTACTGGTATTGCAGCAGCTTTTGTTTTAAAGAAAAGATCAACTGATTTTGCAAAGATACCACCTTGCTTATCAATTAAAATAGTTTCTGCTAATGGGTCAACCCATGTAGTTGTTTCAGAAACTTGAGTATCTACAATTGTTCTATCTTCATTTAATTCTGATTGAACTAATCTTGGAACCTTTGTAGATACAACTCTACTTTCTACTGACTCTATTAATCCTTGTGCGTGATATTGAGCTTCTCCAAAAGTGGTTTCGCTATCTTTATTATTTGTAGAACTATCTGTAAGTCTAAATTCTCTTACGCCTGTCTGGAATTTAAGAGCTGAATTTCTTGGTATGATAAACGAACCTTCTACTACACCTGAAGCATCTGTAATTAAATCTCCATTTGATGGATGAACTGTTGTGCCTTCAAATGTATCTATTGAACCTCTATCTGAGAATTCTGTATATGACTCTTCAGCGCAAAAGTCAGTAACATTAACACTATCAAAGAAAGCATAAACTTTTGTATTTGGTTTTAATAATTGTCCTTTAAAGAATATTTTACGTGATCTTATAAATGGTACAAAGTTAACTTCTACAACTCTTTTTCCATCTGTTCTTTGAACTGTATCAAATGCAAGATCTGTTCTTAAACCTGCTCTTGATTGATTTTGTGTAGTAGTAGTAGATGTAACAGTATTTGTTTGACCTCCAATATTACCAAAATTAAAATTCTGAAAATCAAAATCAAACCATTCAAGTTGTTCTCTATCAAAGAAACCACCTGGTCGATTAACTTGTCCACCTTGGGTTGTAACATCGGTATCAACTTCTACTCCACTCCAGTTTGTTTCCCATTCGTTCCATACTGTTCCAAGAATACCTGTTTCTTCAGCCATTTGACTAAATTGATCAAAGGCTGCTGAATCATCAATAACAACATTAGGTCTTACATCTGTTTCTTTCCACTCATCACCTTCTGGTGAAAGTTCAATTGTACCAGCCCAACTAAATACGTTATATGGATTTACATTTGAAGCAAAAGAGGAATATGGTTGATTAATATAGTTAACATCTGATGCCATTGGCATTGTAACTATTGAAGCACTTTTAACTGCTGTTCCTGAATCTCCAGCTTTTCTTATAAGATTAGCATTTCTTTCATCAAACTTAGGTCTTAAAATACCTGCATGTTTATCTATAGAAGCAGCATAATCTGGATTTGATGCATCAGCTATATTGTGTCCTTTGAATGAATCCACAATAAATCCATTTTTTAATCTTGAGAATCCACTGCTATCATAAAGTTCGATATCAGCAGTACTTTGTTCTAATAATGAGAGTGATGTATAATATTCTAAATTTTTAATTCTTTTATCAAGCTTACCAATGTCTCTCATTGTATATCTTCTATTATCAAGAATTTCTGGTTTTACATCGCTTGTACTAAAGACATAAGGTTTTAATTTTAAGTTGTATATACCCATAGCATCTTCAGGTACTTCTGGAGCTTTAGGGTTAAGACTTGGTACACCAATTTCTGTTTTAAATTCGCCTTTACGTGTAATATAAAGTTTATCAATCCTTGGCATATAGTGAGTAATCTCTGCAGTCGATGCATGACCAGGTTTAGGTGGTTGTGGATTACTTGATCCTGTGCCAGTAAAATCATTGCTTCCGCCGTCTGCGGCATCTTCTTTTCTTGGTCTGAAATCAATACAATCTCTTAATTGAACAGTACCTTTAATACTGTTGAATGATGGTATTGAATTATAATTTGATGTTGGATATGAATCAACTGTAAAGTAATCTCCTGAACCATGTTCATAGAAATCAAAAGTAACTGTAATATTTCCTGATGGTGTAGAAAATCCTGGTTTAAGATTTACTTTACCTATATCATAGAAATTATCTCTTTGGCCATTATCTAATGAAAATCTTTCTGTAATATCTACTGATTGAGCATCTACAACTGATGTTATTTTTATAATATCTGCTTTGCCTAAACTTAATGAGCCATTTGATAAAGCGCCTGTTGCAGTTTCACCTGTATTTTCCGTTTTTGTTTTATGTAAAAGGTTTTTCTGGACGTCTGCCATAACCTTTAATGTAGTTGAACCAGGTGTAACTCCACTTACATCACTAAATGTCAATGTAGTAGAACCATCACTACCAGAAGAAATTGTAGGTGTAACATCAACTAATCCAGTTCCTAAAGAAGCAGTAATTGATGTTGTATTAACAAATGTTCCTTGCCCTGAAGCGATACTTATTGAGTTACCAGTAGTTTCAAATAGTTGTTTTGCTACATAAATTGTATCTACAACTGCAGGATTTGCTGCAGTATATAAAGTTTTTACAGCATTAAATGGAAGTTTAAATACTAATCCATTATTACCTACATCAAATAAATTACCAACACTTGCTAAATTACCAATAAAGTTCTGAGTTGTTCCTGTTTGATTTACACTTGCAACGGCACTAAAAGAACCTGATGTCATATTAATATCAAATAAGTAAAGTCTTAATTCTGTTCCAACATATTCAAGTGATCTTGCTCTTGCTGTACCAACAACTGAACCACCTTGGCCAACTGCGTTATGTAAATCCATTGTAATAAAATCATTTACATCTGGCATACCCTTAACAGTTGATGCATCTAATTTAACATAGTTACCTACTGGTATACTTGTTGTCGCAACATTAACATTATTCGTAGCATTTGCACCTCTTGGTTTTTCTACTATAACATTTCTCGTTGTATTATTTTGAACTCTAAATCCTTTAACATATGCAACTGAAGGATCAACACCAACAGCTAATCTATTGTCTCCGAATGTAGTAGCAGCACTTGTATTAGCCGCATCGCCGTCTGTTACTATTTGAGCAGTTGTTTTAAAACCAAAGTTTGAACCAGTGTCTAAATATTCTCTTATGTTTAATTGAAATGGCTCTACAACGTAATCGCCTGATTCTTCGAATGTTCTTCTTGCTAATCTTTCTGTTAATTCTGTATCACCAGTTTTATCTGTTTTATCAACAGCAGATTTACCATCTTCAATAACAATAAGAGTAATATAATCTTCAGTTGTTCTTGATGCTAAATCTAATGGTTCTTTAACTAATTCAGTTGAAATTCGATATCGAGTAGCACCAGGCGCTGCAGTATTTGGAACACCCTGTGCGTTATCTAATAAACTTGAATCTGCTGCAGAATCAACTGTATCTTCTGTAACTTTTAAACCAATAATAAAGTTTGGAGTATTTGTATATTTGTCAAGTATAAGAGAACCTCCAGGAACATATACAAATGTACCTGAAATAAAGTATACACCTTCTTCTATATTAACTGATGAACCTAATCCCGTTGGAGTTGTTATTGAAGATGCTGTGTTCGAACCATCAATATTAGTACCACCACCAACCATTGCATATCTTATAGGACTTCCATTCGAGCTAAGTTCTTCTCCAGCAGCAAAGGTAGATGTTTCGTTATCTGTTCCGGAATTTGTATATTTAATATAAAGAGTAGCTGGATCGCTACCAGCACTTGCTATAACTTGTTGAACAACAGCAGTTACTCCACCTGTTGCTCCTGTTATTGTAGTACCAACAAAGTCATTTAAATAGTTATCTGCGTTTAGAGCACCTGCAGTTGAATGAGTAAATGATGATTCTATTTTGATAAAATCATATTCTACATTAACTGTAACTTTACCATTTACAACTCTTGAACCATCTTTAAATGCATATTGACCATAACGATCAATTTGTGCTTGAAGTGCTGTTTGTAATTGAGTAAGCTCTCTTGCTTGAACAGCATATCCAGGCCTAAAAAGAATTCGATGAAAATTCTTTGTTTCATCAAAATCGTCTAATATATATCCTGTTGGTTGTTTTACTATTGTTGTTGCCATAAATCTCTCTTCCTAATATTATTTATATTAGAATTCTATAATTACTTTTATATCTTCAATCTGTGTTGTTGTTCTGCTAATTGGATTTCTATTTTCTAAGAATAAAATTTCTCCACTCATACGATCTACTTCTGGAGCTCCAACTGCGTTTGAAGATTCAAGAGTTGCAGTAGAAGTACTTGTTTGACCTACTACATCTTCTCCATTTGAGAATGCTGTATAGCCTGTTTTATCATTTTGATGATATCTTAAATAGTTATTCACTGTATCTTTTTCCACAACATATGCTTGAGCACCTGATGTCTGACCTACAATTAATTCATCAACTGTAAAATCAGTTGCGTTATCAGTACTACCTGAAGCAATATCTAAATAACTTGTTCCTTTAAGTGTATCTGCAGATGCGATGACTCCAGCCAATGGAGTAGCATTGTAAACTCTTGGTTCACTGAAAAGTGTGATTTGTCTAAAATCATTTCCTACTGTTAAATCACCACCATCGTTACCATCTAATTTTGTATTAAGTGATACAAAGAATCCACCAAGTTCTGATACTGGGTCAACTCCATGTCCTGCTTTAGGAGAAAGAACTGCTCTTGCTGCTGCGTCTGAACCGCCTCCACCTGAGAAAGTAATATCAACAACTCTATAATTTGTTCCTTTATTAGTTATTGTAACTGCTGTAACTGCTCCAGCTGAAACAGTTGCTGTTGCTGTTGCACCAGATCCGTCTCCTGTAATAGTAACTGTTGGTGCAGATGTATAGCCTGTACCACCTGCTGTTACTACAGCTCTTTCGATACCTGCAGCCGTTGATGAATCTCTTGATGCTTTTTGATTTAAGTATTGAGCATAATCAGCTTCGGCCAATTGAGCCTCTGCATCTGCATCTGCAGCATAAGCAAACGTAAGTACATCTGCAGCTGTTAATGTTTGTGCTGTTGAAAGAGTAAGTACTGAACCTTTAATTGCTGAAACTGTTGGTGTACCACTTACGTTTGCTCCGGATACTGTCATGCCAATTTTAATTTCATCTACAGTTTCTGTAAGTGTTACACTTGTACTTGATGAAGTTGTAACTGAAACAATAGCTTCTGAACTCAGTGAAATAGTTTTGACTGGCATATAACTATTTGTTAAGAATTTTTCAGCATCTTCAACACCTGTTGTAAACATATATTTCCATGTATATCCATCAGATTCTGCAGTAGGATCTGTTAATGTTTGTGTAGGCTGAATACTTGAAGCTCCACCGCCAGCTTTAATACATTTATATACCTTAAATTCAGATGTAATGATATAAAAAGCTTTATCAAAAATACTTGCATCATTTGAATCCCAAGCATAATAAGAGCTACCAGATGTCCAAGTATGTCTTGGTATTACATGAGCAAGCTCTGTTCCAAGTATTTTTTTTAATCCAATAAGATTAGATCTTGCTTCTCCTAATTGATCAAGAGTATCTGCTGGAGTAAACGGTGTTGTGTCTGTAGTATCGGATGTTGTCAAAGACCATACGTCTGATTTACCTATCCCTACATAAACACTTGAGCTACTTACCTGTTGCTTTAACTTTTTTGCATTAGTTGTTCTAAAATTTGATGTTATAATTGCTGCCATGCTGCTTTCCTGCTTATTCTATGTGTACAAAAGTACTTGTGTTATATTTATTTATATCACTTGAGTTGATAGTTTCAATGGTATTTGCTCCTAAAAACGCAATTGTTTGGTTAGTGTTATAAAGTCTTGGAGATGTAAAGAAATTCTCTGTACCTTTCCTCTGTATATATCCATTATTTATAATGGTTCTAAAATTTGTATTTACAACTTTAACTCTGTGTTCTGGTAAGAATTTATCAGCTGCTTCAGTTGAAGTCATAATTGAACCAGTTGTTTGTCTTGGATTTACTTTTACTTCAGTAATTAGTGTATCAACATCATTATGATTTAATGAAAGGTCAAGTATTTCTTTTTGATCGGCCACTCGAACTTCATTATTAGCTGCACTTCCTAATTTTACAATTGGGTCAATAATATAACCATTACCAGCTTCTGAAATATTAACACCATTAATTTCTCCATCTGAGTTTAATGTAAATTCAGCTGTTGCTGTTACATTTGAAGAGAGAAGATTTCCTAAAGCATCTTTTGATTGTGGGTCTGGAAATACAATTGTAGGTGCTGTTGTATAATTTTTATTTGCTGTTCCTATAAACTCAACCTCGGCAATTTTACCAGCATTTGTATTTGCTGCAACCGATGCAAAGAGATTAGAAAAATTTGATCCTTCAGTGTTTATTGTAATATCATCTTGATCAAGGCGACCTTTTGAGTCAATTCCTATTGTCACTGTAGGCGCTACACCTGTTTCGCCAGATATATCAATTCCACTAAATGTTATTGCTGGAGCTGATGAATATCCAAATCCAGGTTCTACAATTGTAACACTTTCAAGAGCACCATCTAATTTTGTTGCTGTTGCTGTGGCTGTTTCACCTGTAAATGTATGTGATGTTCCTGATCCAAGACCTGTAATATCCTTTTCAGTACCGCCTGATGTGTCTGAAAGTTTTATTTTATCGCCTGTTGATGATACAATATAATATTGATTACCACTGATAAGACCACCAATTGATGTTCCACCGCCTGAATTATAAGTTACACGTGACCCAACAGGTAATGATGCTTGTTGAGCAGTTGTAAGTCTTATTGTATTATCTACGATATGAACGGTGCCTGAACCTAATGTATCTTCTTCGCTTCCATCAAATGTAATTGCTGATGGAGCTGCGATACTTAATGCAGGTACATTATAATCCTTTCCACCACTCCCTACTGTAATAGAAGATACCGAACCATTTGTCAAGACAGCAGTTAATGTGGCGGTTGTAAATCCACTTGGCGTTCCACTATCACTTGAAGTAATTGTTGGAACGCTGGTATAACCACTCCCTCCTGATGTTACGGTTGTACTATTAATCACTCCTGTTTTTAACGCAAGAGATAATGTACCAGTACGATGTATTTTTGCTGTTGTTGTAGGTAAGAACTGTGATACAAACATTTCAACAAGAACTGGTATATCTTCAGGTCCTATAATACCTGGTTGCTCACCTGGCATACGACTTAACGTTAAAGCATCTGTAAGTACTGCACCAGTTAATTGTAAGAAAATTAATATTTCAGAGAAATAAATAACCACAGCTGGATGTACTAATCGATCAAAAGAGAATTCCCAATCAGATAAATTTTTACCTGTTCTAATAAGGTAAGCAAATTTTTGATATTTTAAACTATCTTGTAATACAATACTGTCAGATAAAAATCCTTTCTTATCCAAATAAATACCACCTTTTGTAAGATCGGGATCGACTTCCCAATCACCACTTGATGGTATTAATACAGAATCATATGGGAATTTAACTTCAACATCGTCATTAAAGAGTATTCTAAAAAATATCTCAATTGAATCTGATGAACCACGCAACTTATAAAAATCTATAATTTGTTTATATAAGTTTCTTTTGTCAACTGTTACTCCTCTTGGAATAGTTGCTGCAATTTCTTTTTGTATGAGTTCTAAATAATTTGTTTCGTTACGATCGATGTCCATTGCTTGTTCAATGGTATTCATGACATAAGAAGGTCCTGGACCAACCCAGTTCTTTTGAATCGTAGTTAATTTTGCTGTATAGTTATTATAAGCTGTTAAACCATTAACTGTAAATGTCTTACCAATTTCTGATGTTGATGTTGCAAGACTTCCTGGAAGTTCATTACCATTTGTAATTGCTACATTGACATCTGTTAAAGTAATTGTAACATTTACGCCACTTGGACTTGTCAATACTAATGTAGAGTCTGCACCCGTTTCATCAGTAAAAAATTTATTGTTTTCATTATTAACATCAACTATTCTAAACTGAGCTTGACCATTTAATACAACTTCACTAAATGTAAGAGTCTCTTGAAAAATAAACTCGTCCATATTTTGAAAGGTATAATAAGCTTCTAAAAATTTAGTTAACTGAGCTTTATCTTCTAATATTTCTGACGGTATCAGTTGATCAATACGAATATTTTCTTTTGTCTCATGCAAACTACCATGTTCTTGCTGAATAGCACCTGGAGTAAGTGTAGTTTTATGAGCCATTATTTAAATCTTGATGTTGTATTATATGATATTGAACCAGCTGATCCACCAACTGCGATTGTATCAATCTCAGGAGTGATCACAACTTCGTTATTATCGATCGATATAAGCTGATCTCTCTTTGGAGCTAAGTCTAATGAGTTAGGTAATACAGTTATTTTAATTGCTGCTGTAGTATCAGGTAAAAATTTATTAAGAGAAATCTTTCCTTTTATTACATCAATTAAACCTGCATCACTAATCACTGTAATATTTTCGTTATTTACTACCTTATATACAATAACTTTTCTATTGGTTGAACCTGTAATCGGTACATCACCAAAGAAATGATCGACATTATTTATTTTAAATGCTGATGATGTTAATATAAATGCTGTTGAATTACCACTCTGATAAAATGGAGCAACAAAACTTAAATTAAAATCATTTGGTGTTGTTGAAACATTACTTGGAGTAATATTTTGAAACATTCTTGGTCGTACAATTGTATTTAATATTGATGGGTCAGAGTTATCTATTGCTCTTGTTAATTGTGAATGCCTAAACACACCATCAAATTTATTTAAATTATTAAAGTTATAATCTGTAATTGTATCTCTTACCACTGATTGTAATTCAACAGAGCTTCTATCTGTTAAATTTGGATTATATTTAAAATTACAATCAATTTCTAAATATGTAAAATTAGTATTTACAATTTCTGGTGTAATGGAAACAACATTCTTTCCTTTTAATATAACACCAGTAATATCTGTTTTTTCTGCTGTTGTTAATTGATCTGCAAGTAAAGGTTTAATCGCAATATAAACTTTACCATAATCAGGTGGATCGTTATCTTCTCCGCCCCATGTTGATATTGAATCAATGTTACTAAATTCCTTTTTAATAATCGCTGCATAATCATCAGCTGTCACAGCTCTGTTTTGTGATATAAAAGTAAGAGGAGCATTAAATCTTATTGACTCCATTGTTTCTGCTTCAACACCACCACTTGCTGCAGTATCTAATGTGACTGTAATATTACTAAATCCGCCAATAGAATCTACCATTGAGAAACTATTTGCGCCATTTGATTCTTCGCCTTTTGTCGTTACATAATCAATTGTAACAATATTATTATTAGATGGTTTAAATCCTGTTACCCCATCACCAAAAAATACTTCATAGTATCCACTTGGATTTTCTTGTAAAAAATAAACCTTTGATGTTGAATTAACATTAATTAATGATTCGAATTTAGTATAAATGTCAAATGAACTTGATTCTTCGTTTGATTGTACTCGTACGCGTAACGTACTTGTATCTGCGTCATAGTCTGAGAGTTGAAATTTCTGATTTTCGATATCATTATCAACTCTGTATTTTAATTCTCTTGATGATCCTTCTGTGATTGATACATCACTAAATGTATATGTTGTACCAACTAATGTTGCTTGTTGAGTTTCTAATACAACGTATTGAAATTCCTCTCCACTTACAACGGTATTAAGTTTAGTTCCTCTTGTAAGTTCTAATACTGTAGGGATTGTACCTACTTCACCTGCAATATTTACAACAATATCAACCTTTGCTCTTGGAGATAAAACAGATCGAGGTGTATAACCTAAGAGTTTTGCTCTTGTAACAACATTACCACGTATCTGAGCTGAATCTAAAAATGATTCATTCAATGAGTAATGAGCATTTAATGCATTATAATGAGTATTATAAGCCAATACATCTAATAAAACATTTAATCCTGATCCATCAAAATCATAATCATTAAATTCTGCTTGTTGCTTTAAAAAGTTTTTGAGATTATTTTTTATATCTGCAAAATCTAGTTCTGTTACATTTAAATTTGTTGCCATGTTATCTTAACCTTCTTAATACAATTTCAACACTTTCTGCTGTATCATATTCTTTTATTAAAAATTTTACTGTGATTCTATATGAATTATTATCTGATTCGTCAAAAACTTTAACATTTAAAACCTTAATCCTTGGTTCATGAGTATTTAATACTCTTCGAACTCCTTGTTGAAGGTCTAATTTAGTAATTGCATCAGCAGGTTCAAATAATAAACCTCTGAGATTAGCGCCTAATGTTGGTTGAAAAGGACGTTCAAAGAAGTTACTTACTAATAAATTTTTTACAGCATTCTTAATTGCTGCATCGTCCTTTAATGGTATAATATCCTTTCGTATAGGATGGATCTTTAAAGAAAGATCTAAGTCTCTCCAGGGTTTCTTTTTGGATACAATCTTGGCTTGTTCCAAATCACCTGAAATACTTTTATCGCCTGTTATTAAAGTTGCCATATAGTTATTTATATCTTTTATTCGCCACTTTCAGCAACGGTTAAGCTATTTGTTGAAGCAACAACGGTTTGTATTGAAGGTGGTAAATCTATTGTTGTTGGAAATCCTATTATTGTTAAAAAATCACAGAATGTAAAGGTTATCCATTGAGTTAAAGCACCTAATCCAATCGCATCAAAGAAACTTGTAACCTTTTCCATCCATTTTTTAATTAAATATGTTTGCCATTCTTCAGCAAATTCACGAGCTCGTTTTAATAATCGTTCTTTATTATATTCATCAATATCAACATTATTATCAAACTCACCACCAAGTAAATCATTTAAACTATAACCAAAGATTGATATTGATTCTAATTCCTCTGTTGTTTTATTACGAATCAAAGCTTCTAAATCAAGTTCTTCTAATGCTGGAATTGAAGGTAATCCAAGCGTATCCCATATTTCATCAAATAAATCAATTAAACCTGTAAACCCGCCATGCATTAATAAATTCATTTTCTTTGCAACTTCAGATCGTATATAATTAATCACTGATTCTTTTTTAAAATCAGCTGTTTCAAACTTATCCCATACTTTATATTCATCAGGTATTAAATCATATATACTATCAATCTCTTCCAATTCAAGTGAATCTCTGATTGATGATGGATCTTCTAAAAATTCTAATATATCAATTGATATACCTAAAATAGTAACATTAAATTCAATTGGAAAAAGACTATTAATTAATTCAAGTATCTTTTTTTGTACATACATTGGATATTCAGCTGCTAAACGAGTCATCATAATATCCCATTTCTTTTCTGGTATATCAATCTTTTCCCACTTAGGATTGTAAATATCTAATATATCTTCTTCGATTTGTTCTAATTTTTCTTTTAAATCTGCTAATTCGTCAGGATAACGATATGACATTGTGGCTAAACCACCAAAAAGATTTGAAAGATTTGCGGGTGTAGGTAATAAAACGTCAGGACATTCTAAAGCTGGCAATGTAACACTTGGCACTGCCATTATATTACCGTTGTTTTAACAAGTGATTTAATTTCTATTTGGCCATCAGCCTTAAAAAGAATGTAGGAACCAGATTTATGTTTAATATTAATTCTTTCTCCACCATCTTCATTATCAATTTCAATTAAATGACCAGCTTTTGATTTATATACTTTATTATCTACTGATGATTCTGTTGGTATATCCTGAGTACCATTTGTTTGAGTTGCAATTGAACCCATTACCATAGGATCTTGAGCACTTGGTCCATCTCTAAAGAATCCAACGACCCACGAACCTACTTCCAAATGATGATTGCCACCATTACCTTGAATCGATGCTGATGTTACGGGCATCATAACAGTTGCCCAAGGTAAATTTTCAGTGGATACTAGGCTTGTATTTGATGTATGCCAACCGTGGCATCGTACTTTAACTCTATTTAAATTTTCAGTATCGTTAATATCTTCAACAACAGCAGTAAACCAAGTAAAATCTCCACCAATGAATTGATCTTCATTACGCATTAATATCTACTCCCAAGGAATCTCTCTTAATTTCTACAATTTGCATAAATTCTTCATTAAATACATGAGATATTTTACTTACTAAATAAATTCCTGATAAAAA
>Ga0115568_10001231_pt1 | contig 18615 bp, 15 predicted proteins | sample COGITO_mtgs_1204_FD_87296 | JGI IMG/M metagenome (GOLD analysis project Ga0115568, IMG submission 87296) | Pelagic marine microbial communities from North Sea - COGITO_mtgs_120426 | ecosystem: Environmental > Aquatic > Marine > Epipelagic | place: Germany:Helgoland, sampling site Kabeltonne...
CCCCACATCCAACGAGTTTATCTTAACAATGGATCCTTGTACTTTGATTTTAAACTGTTTCGATCTTGGAGATAATCTTTTTAGCAACATGCGTAATAACTCACGTACAATGTCTCTATTATAGGTTAACACACGAATTTTAAAAAAGAAATAAATAACAAGAACTACAACAACTAACACAGACAACAGAAACCATGCTGTTTTGTAAAATGGGGGGAATATAGTGAAGTCAAGTGTTTCCTCATTTTGACTCCAATCTGTTCCTTTAGTTCTAGCTTGAATGACTAACCTATATGCTCCGTGCGCCAACGCCTTATAAGACACTGATCGACTAAACGACATCGTCCAGTCTTTATCAATCCCCTCCAACTTGTACCTGTATTCCACCGCTTCATTTCCACCATAAAAGATGGTATTGTAATTGATCAAAAGATCGTTCTGGTCGTAACTAAGCCGTGATAATTCTTTTCCTTCAAGCAAACGACCATAATGATGAATCGTTTCAATCCTGAGTCGCAAGTCAATTGGTGAATAAATCGTTTGAAGAGGTGGTTTCTGCATATAAAAGAGCCCTGACCTTGTACCAATCCAAACTTGCTCATTTTTTACGTGAACATCGCTTATGTAATTGTCCTTCAAACCGTCTTTCTTGTTGTAGACATTTACATTAATGCTATCGGAATAAATACAAACTCTATTCAACCCATTATTCGTTGCCACCCATATCGTAGTATCATTTTCAACAAATAGGTTATGTACTAAATTACTGGACAGGCCATCTAACATTGAAACCTGAATAATTGTATCTGCTGTTTTAACGACCAAACCATCCCCCATTGTTCCAAAAAACACACTGGAATCTGTTGATTTTATGGCCTCAATCCTTCGTTCAAGAGCAAAATGCGAATATTGTTCAATGGAACCACGAAGTGTGTCACAATAATACAATCCAGATAAAGTCCCAAGCCAAATGCCATTTTCAGCCCAGTCTATTGACCTCAGTCGTACCGGTCCCTTAACAGATTTTATTCGCTTATTATTCCCCGAATTAATCCAATATATTGCATCGTAAGAACCAAATAAAATAGGCTTGTTTTCATTTTCGGAACTGCATCCAATCCAAGCTGGGATATCTATTATTTTTCCGGAAAACAGCAATTTTCCGCTAGAAAACAATGCATAATCATCAGTACTTTTATTAAATGCCGCAAGAAAAGGCGTACCAAGTCCATTGTCGGTTAAAAAATTGGCCTGCTCATTAGTACATTCATAAATTTCGCCGTCATTTGTACCAACCAACACCTGACTATCCTTACCATTGTTAATATAAAATATAGATTTATCTATATCACATTGCCTTATTCTCTTGTCCTTTGCGTAGAACACTCCATTATGTAATGTAGAAATCCACAAGCCCTTGTGCTGATCATGAAAGACATTGGTAACAGATTTATTGTCAAGGAATTTATGAATCAAATTTCCATTTAAGTCATATACCTGCATGCCGCCCTTTCTAAAACCAACCCAAAAATAGTCCTCGCTAAATACACCTAGACCAATAATCGGATTGTCCATAAGGATCCTTTTGTATTTCAAGTCAGGTCCCTGAATAATTAATAAGTGTTCCATCGAAAATATTCCATGCTTATTGAGAAATTCCGTTTTACAATAAGAACCGTGGCCAACACTAAACCAACACGTCCGTACCTCGGGATCCTTCAAAACGTTAAAATCCAATACATCAGTAGAATCCGTTTCTAGATAATAGGTTAATTGCTGATTGCCATTATTTTCGATGATCGACATGACACCGCCTGCTCCTTCCCTATCCCAATCCTCATTCAACACCTTTCCGGCACTATCGATTGATAGCACCCCGACTACATTTTGATACCCCAGATGTATCGAACCGTTTTCCTTAATAATCAAATCTTCAATGAGCCCACCAATAGAATACTTAACAATTGAATCATTGTACTGATAAGATTTAAAATCAGCTAATTCAGGATTAAAATAAAATAATTTGTTTTCGAAAGTAGAGCACCAAACATTTCCGTTTTTTTGCGGAAAGTATTTAAAGACGGTGCTTGAGGGCAAGCCGTTCCTTTGATCATATTGGACAAAGCTTTTTCCATCGTATTTGGCTATCCCTCGATCCGTTGCAAACCACATATAACCCAGCTGGTCTTGAAACATGTAATATACCTGAGCACTGGGCATTCCTTCCTTGGTTGAGAATTGACGATAGCTCAAATCCTGGCCTTGGCCACTAAGGACAATCAAAATCATTGCTGCTATATACAGGAATTGTTTCATGAAACTACATGCAAATTAGAAAAGGAATTGATTCCCTGCTGTATTTATGCTAATAATTATCAAGGTAGCTAATCACATTAGCAAGAAGTGAATTTTTAATGTTCACACGGAATAACTACATTTTCAGTATGAAAAACGCAATTATCAAAAAGGGCACAAAACAACATATGCCTCAAGTACTCGACCTTATTAAAGAGCTTGCAGATTATGAAAAAGCACCGAACGAGGTGCTCATTTCTGAAGATACTTTACTTAAAGAAGGATTTGGTCCTAACAAAATATTTAACACCATTGTTGCAGAAATAGATGGTAAGGTTATTGGAATGCTCCTATATTACCCTGTTTTTTCGACTTGGAAAGGGCGATCAATTTACCTTGAAGATTTAATAGTCGCTAAAAACCATCGGAGAAAAGGCATTGGACAATTACTGATTGATGCGCTGATCGCTGAAGCGAAAGAAAGTCAAGCAAAAAAAATCAGATGGCAAGTCCTCGATTGGAATACGCCTGCTATTAAGTTTTATCAAAGAATCAATGCAACATTAGAAAAATCTTGGATCGATTGCACTTTAAGTTTTGCGTAAATATTATTGCTAAGCTGTATTTACAAATTAAACTATCCGACAAGTTATAAAGAGAAAAGCATGTCCATTTAACCAATTCGACGTCACTTGTTAAAAAAGATAAGAACAGAATATTCGGCAGGCTATCTATTCTATCTTTGTCAGCATTATGAAAGTTTTCAAATTTGGAGGAGCATCCGTAAAAGATGCTAAAGCGGTTAAAAACGTAAAGCGAATACTTGATCTCTACCCTAAAGACAATTTAATTGTTGTGATTTCTGCTATGGGTAAAACGACCAATGCATTAGAAGAACTTATCGCTTCTCACATAAATCAAACAGACTCCAATCAGATTTATCATAAAATCACCCTTTTTCATGCAGAAATATTGAATGAACTTTTCCCGAATAAAACTGCTAAAATATATCGAGATGTTGAACAATTCCTTCAGCAAATTAAAAAGATTCTAAAAGAAGAACCGACCGATCATTACGACTACATTTATGACCAAGTTGTAAGTTATGGCGAGCTATTATCAACGACCATTGTGAGTGCTTTTTTAAATGAAAATGGTATCGACAATAATTGGTTGGATGCTAGAAAGCTCATCCGAACGGATAACACTTATCGCGAAGGGAAAATCGATTGGTCTACCACAAATAAAAATATTAAATCCGCTTTATCAGTATCGCAAAATTCAACCAAAACGATATATGTTACTCAAGGGTTTATTGGCCATACTGCAGAAGGATTAACTACTACTTTGGGACGAGAAGGTTCAGATTTTACAGCTGGAATTTTCGCCTACTGTATGGATGCTAAAGATGTTACTATTTGGAAAGATGTACCAGGGATGCTGAACGCGGACCCAAAATGGTTTGAGGACACTGAAAAACTGGATGAAATCTCCTACAAAGAAGCCATTGAACTTGCTTATTATGGAGCTTCAGTAATTCATCCAAAAACAATTAAACCACTCCAAAATAAACAAATACCATTATTTGTAAAGTCGTTTCTCCAACCTGAAAATGAGGGAACTATTATTCAAGCGTCGAATCGAAGTGACCGGCTCGTTACTTCTTATATTTTTAAACGCAAACAGGTGCTACTCTCCATATCTCCTAAAGACTTTTCTTTTATTGTTGAACATAATCTGAGGGACATATTCAATACATTTCATGAACATCGCGTAAAAATTAATTTGATGCAAAACTCGGCCATTAGCTTTTCAGCTTGTGCTGGAGGAGACCGATTTCGAATAGATGCCTTAATCGAAGACCTTTCGCGCTCCTTTTCGGTTAAATACAACAATCAGGTTGAATTGCTTACAATAAGACATTACGACCAAGATACAATTGACCGACTTACTGAAGGAAAAGAAGTTCTCGTAATTCAAAGATCCAGGCAAACTGCTCGTATCGTAATGAAATAAGGACTTAATGATTGCCAAATTCAGCTGTAATTTTTTCAATAAGAAATTTGGCCATTTTTTCTTTCGATTGGTGCGTCCACCCAGCAATATGCGGAGACAATAGAACACTATTACAGGCTCTAAGTTCTCGCATACTTTTTTTCATTTCATGTACTTTTTCGAAGGAACTACTTTCCTGTTCAAAAACATCTAAGCAAGCACCCAACACCTTGCCGGAATGCAAAGCATCTATCAAAGGTTTTGTCTGTACCAACGGCCCCCTTGCAGTATTTATTAAATAAACCGGACCAGAAAGGCTACTGAGAAAACCTTCGCCGACCATTCCAATGGTCTCATCAGTAAGTGGCACGTGGAGGCTAATGATATCAGCACTCAATTTCAGCTCTTCTAAAGAAACTTCCTTCACTACTCCTTTACCAAATCCTTTTTTGTATTTATCATGCGCAATTAGCTTTACCTGAAATCCTGTTAATCTTTTGGCAAATGCCTCACCCATATAGCCATAACCTATAATACCTACAGTTTTACCCATAAGCTCATGTCCACGGTTTTCTTCTCTGCGCCAAACTCCCTCTCGCACCTCATTATCTGCGCGCTTCAAATTATTTAACAGCATTAAAAGCATCCCCATTGCATGTTCAGCCAATGCATCTCGATTCCCTTCTGGAGATCGAAATACTTTTATTCCTTTCTCTTGGCAATAAGCACAATCTATATTCTCAAGACCTGCTCCAGGCCGACCTATAAAGCGAAGTTTTTTTGCGTATTGCAGAAGATCCGCATCCATTTTAATACGGCTTCTAAGAATAATTCCATCTATTTCTAAGAGGTTCTCTTTTAATTCATCTCTTGATAAATCGAACCATTCGAGGACTTCCCAACCAAGTTTGATAAAAGAAGTCTTTATGGAATCATGAACAACATCTATAAAAGCAATCTTCATTTCAATAAATTGTAGGTATCAAAAATAGAGCGACCAACCGATTAAAAAATAAAGCAAGAGGCCAAAGACATCGTTAGCCGTTGTAATAAAAGGACCCGTGGCCAGAGCAGGGTCTATCTTATATTTGTTAAGTACCAACGGCACAATAGTGCCGAATAAACCCGCATAAACAAACACACTCATCAATGATAGTGTCATGGTAACTGCCAACATAATGTCCTGATGCATTAATAAGGTATACGCCACCAAAAGCAAAGAACAGATTAAGCCATTAATTATTGCGACTACCAACTCTTTTAAAAGCTTAATTCCTGTTGTTTCCAATCCCAATGTGTTTTGTGCTAATGCCTGAACAATTATTGCAGAAGACTGGACACCTACATTACCGCCCATTGCTAAAATAACGGGAATAAAAGATGCTACCACAGGAAACTGACCCAGCTTTTCTTCAAATCCAGTAATGACTTGCGCTCCAAGCAAACCCCCAAGCAATCCAATTAACAACCAGGGAAGACGAGCACGTGAAAGCATCCAAACAGAATCAGAAGATTCAACTTTTTCAGAAATCCCAGATGCCATTTGGTAATCTTTTTCTGCTTCCTCTCGCATTACATCAACAACATCGTCAATGGTAATTCTACCTAACAATACATCTTCATCATTAACTACCGGTAATGCTACCAAATCATATTTATCCATTATCGCCACAACCTCTTCACTTTCAACAGAAGCTTTTACGGAACGCACCTCTCCACTGTAAAGCATGTTAATCAATGTTTTGTCTTCTGCGAACAAAATGCTCTTGAGCGAAAGTGTTCCAATCAGCACGTTTTTATCTGAAAGCACATAAATCGTGTAAACCTGCTCCACATCTTCCGCTTGCTTCCGCATTTCAAGAATGGCATGTTCTACAGTCCAATTCTCATTTACGGTAATGAATTCTTTAGCCATTAGGCCACCCGCAGTATTCTCCTCGTAGGTAAGTAAGTCGACAATATCACTGGCTTGTTCTTCATCTTCCAACTCAGAAATAACCCTTTCCTTTCTGTGCTCCGGCAAGTCTTGAATAACGTCGGTGGCGTCATCAGAATCCATATTATCCAGACTTTCCGCTATTTCTTTTGCTGAAAATGATGCTAAAAACTCTTCACGAGTATCCTCATCAAGCTCTGTAAGAACATCTGATGCCATTTCCTCGTCCAGATATCCGTAGATAATCTTGGCTTCTTCGAAATCAAATTCGTCAAGGATTTCTGCAATGTCAGCCGGGTGTAAGTCTAATAAAGAATTGGATATAAAAGTGTTGTTTCCTGATGCAGCTGCATCAGAAAGGTCTGAAATGAATTCTTTGGTTAATTCGAATTTCACGCCTCTCTCCTTTCAATTGGTTATCCATATAATTTCGACGTTGCCAAATATAGGTTAAATCAAAATAAGCATAAAATTATCCGAAGTAGACTTTTGAGTTTACTTGTTTTTTTGAACGAGTTGAGTCAACTCAACAAATTGATTTACTGATAATGTTTCTGGTCTAGCATTGAATATATCTAACTTCAATTGTTCGGGCGTCATCATTGACCGCAATGAATTGCGCAATGTTTTTCTTCGTTGATTAAATGCCTGCTTTACAACTGACTTAAATAATTTCTCGTCGCAATTTAATTTTTGGATGCTATTTCGTTTCAACCTTATTACCCCAGACTTTACTTTAGGTGGAGGGATAAAAACGTGCTCATGTACTGTAAATAGATACTCAATATCATAGAATGCCTGAATAAGGACACTAATTACACCGTACTTCTTTGTTCCGGGCTTTTCTGCAATCCGCTCTGCTACTTCTTTTTGAAACATGCCAACGACCTCGGGAACCAAATCCTTATACTCTACGACTTTAAATAAAATCTGAGAGGAAATATTATAAGGGAAATTTCCTACGACTGCAAAAGACTCGCCATTCATAAACTCCTTTAAATTAATCCTGAGAAAATCCAATTTATGCACCACAAGATCCGGGAATTCTACACTCAGATAATCAATTGATTCCTTATCTACTTCAACGCACTGCGTATTGAAATCTTCACATACAACTAAAAATTTTGTTAGCGCGCCCATCCCTGGACCTATCTCTAGGACCTGCTTGTATTTTCCACGAGCATCTAGAGATTGGGCAATGCGCTCTGAGACAGATTCGTCTTTTAAAAAATGCTGACCGAGGTGTTTTTTAGGCCTTACCATTAATCATCAATGGTTTCTAACAAAGTCCTGAATGCCACGAAATTATCTTTAAACCTATCCATGTGTTCCTTTTGTAAAGCTGGGGCATGATTAACCTGATAATCATGCAGCTCTTTCATGCTGGCACAAAGGTATTGCACATTGTATGAAGTGCCGCCATCTGTTTCACCAATGATTTTACTCCATCTTTTTTCCAAGAAAAATCCCGTTGCCATCACATCTGGTATATGAACTTCTTTCATCCACCTCAGCCAATTCTCTTCTATTTCCTGGTTAACTTTTACGGTTACGCTATAAACAATCATATTGGTAAAATGATATTATTCAATCTCTTTGAATTCTGAAGCTCCTGGCATATTCTCTGTTAGCTTTCGGTACCTTTTCTTTGCCTCTATTCCAAACATACTACCCGTATAATTTAAAAAGAGATTTTTGTAGTAATCGGCAGCCCTAATTTTGTCTTTAAAGATATTTTGATGCATTTCACCTAACAAAAACAAGGCGTTATCGGCTAATATATCTTCGCCATATTTGGTTACAATTTCTGTCAGACGTGCTGCTGCCTCATCGTAATTTTGCTTCCGAAAATCAATTTCATATTTCTTCATTAAAATCTCATCATTCAAAGAATGATACGGCAATGTACTATTAATGGAGTCGAACTTTGCGATTGCCTCCTCGTACCTGTGCTGTGATATGAGCAAATCCGCTTCGGCATACATTCTCATGGTATTTGCGGTAGTATCTAAAGCCAAATTATCTGTAATTAAAAGCGATAATTCCATTGCATCGTTAGCGATTAATTTTTGCGTGGATGATTTAAGCACATCCAGTTGCGACAGCGCTAATGCAAAATTAGCGGTATAGTAGAATATTTTTGCATTTTTAAATTTGGCTTCATGGGATAGCACGTCTTCTTTAAAAGCCTTATCTACCTGAGAATAATACAAAGAAGCATCCCAAATTTCACCGCTAATCAGTAACACATCCGCAAGTAACAGTTTACATTTACCTTGAACCTTAGGGACTCGGGCAGCAAGCGTTATTGTCTCTTCTAAGATAGCTATCGCGCTTGAAAATTTTTGAAGGTAAAACCCTTGAAGGTGACCTAACTCCATCATGGTATTAATGGAGTGTGGTGCCCGTCCAACCTCGTCTAAAGTGAAATTATATTTAGATTCTAAGTTGAGCAGATCTTCTTTCGAATAGCTAGAGGAATTCGTTATTTTTTTCTTCAACGTATTCAACGACCTGTAATTTGCTGTTCTGTAATATTTATTTTCTTTTCCAAGGTCAATTACATATTGAAAAGCTTCCAAAGCCAAGTCATAAGATTCATTATTGCTGCAAACTTCTCCAAATTCAAAAACCCTTTTTCCATTGGCCCGAAGTTTTCTATCCTGAGCCTTTACTTGAACATATGCCGACTTAAAATCTCCTTTTTGTTCAAATAACCAAATCAACATTTCATTGTAAATTGTCTTTCCAGGATGTTTCTGAGTTAATCGTAACAATTCGATTCTAAGCAGTTCTGTTTCTTTTAAATTCACTTTAAAATCTATGCTTCGAGATAAGGCATTCTGAACCTGATTTCTGTAGCCAACATTGGTTTCAAGCATGAGTAAAAACTCCCTTATCATCAACTCCGTTTTACCTTGCACACCATACAACTCACCTATTCTAATACTGTACGAAACTGGATTTGAACTTACTTTTTGTGCCTTTTGATAAGCATTAATTGCTAAATCAATTTTTGATCGAATCTGAAGACCGTTTGCTAATTGAGAAATCTGAGAAAACGAATGGTATGAATTTATGTTTCTGACAGCTAATTCGTATTGCTGCATGGCCTTCGAGTCATTATCCTGATGCGCAAAAAGATCTCCATACAATAAATACGTTGTAAGCTGAACATTCTTCTTTTTGAGTTCCTTTTTGATGAGTTTTTCGGCTTCTTTGTACATTTTAAGTTCAAGCAAGCACGTATAGTATTTTTCAAAGTCACCCGTTTTTTTTGTTTCTTCCCACAGCTTCAAATAATAGATTGCTGCTTTTTCGTAATCATTTTGACTAAAATAATGAACAGCCATACCTCTAAAATCAGTACTTCCACTTTGAGCCCAAAGAGCCCCGGCACTACTCAAAAACAATATGAGGCAAATTTTCTTCAATTATTTCAACGTATTTAAACTGTCTACGACAGCCTTCATATAAGGATACACAGTGTCTTGTACACTCAGAAGTGCTGTATAGTTCGACTTTAGGTTGTGTGAGGCTACCTTTATTTCAGTAAGCGCATCATGCTCTAGAAGGATATAAGACTTTATAGTATCTGGATTTTCAATGTCCTTATGAACCAAATCGTCTTTTAAATTTTCAAGTTGGGTTTTCGAAAAAGCTATTTCCTCCAAAATATTTTCTTTACTCACTCCAAAGCCTTTGATTCTTTTCACACCTTTGTATAAATTGCTCATCTGTCCAAACTTCTGATCAACAGCAACTGAATCACTAACGTATTTCTTCTTAATTACAGCCATTATTTTACCATACTCATTGTACATTTCCCGCACTTTATTTGCATCCAGCGGCGCAACCATCTCCTCACACTCATTCAATTGTATTTGCATGGATTCTACCTGAACAATTTCCTTTTCAAAGGGATTTTCACACGAAAAAAAGAAAACTATAAGTGTGCCAAAAATTATTGGAACTTTTTTTGAAATGCTGTATTTAATCACTGTTGCCTTTTTTTAATCATATCAAAGCCGGTAAACGGAACTAAAGCTTTTGGAATTTTAACTCCTTCAGGTGTTTGATTATTTTCCAAGAGCGCGGCTACTATTCTTGGCAAAGCCAGTGCGCTGCCATTTAATGTATGTGCTAAATGAGTCTTACCATCTTCCTCCTTGTAGCGTAATTTTAGTCTATTGGACTGAAAACTTTCAAAGTTAGATATAGAACTAACTTCTAACCATTTTTGTTGTGCAGCTGAATAAACTTCCATATCATACGTTAGTGCGGATGTAAAACCTAAATCACCGCCACAAAGTTTTGCCACTCTAAATGGCAATTCCAACGACCTTAATAATCCTTTAACGTGCTCGACCATTTCATCCAAAACTTGGTAAGACTTTGCGGGGTCTACTGCTTGTACAATTTCCACTTTATCAAATTGATGCAGCCTGTTTAATCCACGCACATCTTTCCCATAAGACCCTGCTTCTCTTCTGAAGCATGGCGTGTAGCCTGTCAATTTTATAGGGAAATCTGCTTTTTTAACAATGGTATTCCGTAAAATATTTGTTATGGGCACTTCTGCTGTCGGGATAAGATACAAGTCGTCATCTTGCACATAATACATCTGTCCTTCTTTATCTGGCAATTGTCCAGTACCCAACCCGGAAGCTTCATTTACTAAAAGAGGTGGTAATATTTCTTCATATCCCGCTTTCAAAGCCTCAGAAAGAAAAAAGTTAATCAACGCACGTTGCAATGTTGCTCCCTGGCCTCTATAAACCGGAAAACCAGCTCCGCTTATTTTGACTCCCAATTCAAAGTCTATTAAATTATACTCTTTAGCTAAATCCCAATGCGGTTGAGCATTGCTGTCTAACGATGGCAAATCAGCTTCTAATAAAATAATTTCATTGTCGTTATCTGTTTTACCCGGCGGCACGATAACATTTGGCATGTTTGGGATTTGATATAAAACCTCTCTTAATGCTAGCTCAGCAGCCGCCATTTCTTCTTTCAATGGATGCAAGGCTTCTTTCAAGGACGCTGTTTTCCCTTTTAGCACGGCTGCATCCTCTTTTTTTCCTTCTTGAAACAATTGACCTATGCGTTTAGAGATTTGATTCATTTCCGCTTGGAGATCATCAAACTTCTTTTGGGCTTCCCTTCTTTTCTGATCCAATTCGATGGCATTATCGACAAGGTCCTTAGCCGACAAATTTCTGACCGACATCCTTTCGATTATCTCCGTTCTATTTTCTCTTATAAATCCTAACTCTAACATGTTATATATTTAAGGCCTACTTATTCTTACTAACAAGTAAAAATAAAAAACTCCCACTTATAGAGTGAGAGTTTAGAATAATGTATGTTGTCAATAAATTATGCTTCGAATGGAACTACCGAAACGTATGACTTATTGTCTTTTTTCTTTCTGAACTCCACAGTTCCATTAACTAGTGCAAATAAGGTATGGTCTTTTCCCAAACCTACATTTTCACCGGGTTTATGTTTTGTTCCTCTTTGTCTAACGATAATGTTGCCTGCAACACATCCTTGACCACCGAATATTTTAACGCCAAGACGTTTCGATTCTGATTCTCTACCGTTTTTTGAACTACCGGCTCCTTTTTTATGCGCCATGATCTTAAGGTTTTAAAGTGTTGTATATATTTATTTACTAAGTGCTTCTATTAAATCGGCTTTTTTCATAGCTGAAATACCAGTAATACCCGCTGCCTTTGCCAAATCTTTTAATTCTGCTACCGTCTTGCCAGATAACGCTGTTGTATCTGTTTTCACTTCGGCTTTTGCTTCGGCTTTTGCCGTTTTCGGAGCAGCTGCTTTTACAGCATTTGCCTCTGTTTTCGCCTCGGCTTTAGCAACTGACTTCTTGGCTCCCTTTGCAACGATAGAATCAATTTCTATTTGCGTTAGGTACTGTCTGTGGCCATTTTTTTTCTGGTAGCCTTTTCTTCTTTTCTTTTTGAAGACAATTACTTTGTCTCCTTTAAGGTGCTGAAGGATCTTTGCAGTAACCTTCGCACCGTCTATAGCTGGGGCGCCAACATTGACCGTTCCGTTGTCATCGATAAGAAGAACATCATGGAAATCCACTTTTGCTCCTTCTTTACCTTCCAGTCGGTGAACGTACAATTGCTGATCTTTTTGAACTTTAAATTGTTGCCCTGCTATCTCTACGATTGCGTACATCTTTATTAGATTTTAATTTGTTTTCCCCAAAAAGGGGCTGCAAATGTACGTAATTACATTGTAATTGCAAATCATCAAACCCTGTTAATTTCTCTTAATATTTAACCTTCTAGTGTTTTAACATATTGCTTGGGAGGAAATTAATAGATATATTAGCATCCCAATTAACAAAAACAACAGCAATTCATGAAAAATTTACTCAACATTTTTGTAACTACTGCCTTAATGACTGTATTACTAGGCTGTAATAGTGAACAAAATCAAACGGATGAAAATGCTGCTGCAACACAAACGAACAATACATATCTTGCTAATACGGTTGCAAATTTTGAAATTGAAGGAATGGAATGTGCCGTGATGTGTGGGGGTAAAATAAAAGAAAGCTTGACTAGTGTTTCGGGAATTGTTTCGTGTGATGTTGATTTCGACAACAAAAAAGCAGTTGTTAAGTTTGACAACAAATTAACCACGAAAGATGCCTTGGTACAGGTTATTCAACAGCTTAATAACGGTCAGTTTAAAGTGACAGATGCAAGTGAAAAAAGCCTAGATTCTAATGCAGATCAATCTATGAATTCTGGATCGAATCAAGAACAAACTATCGAAGTATCGGCTCCACAAGGCTTTCAATTTCCGAACATTTTCGATGCACTTATCGAAATGTTTTAAAGGTTATTGAATTTCAATTTGAGGCCAATTCCACTTCATGCGGAACTGGCCTTTTTTATTTCATTAGATGAACCTATCAAAGGACATACAAATTGGTAAATTGCTAGCAGCAGGTAAGCTGATTTCACAACAAAGTGGATTCCAAAAAGCACTAATACTAAAGACAATTGCGCAAGCGCTTGAATCATCCAAAGACGATTTAATAGCACTATTGGTTCAAGAGGCAAAAAAGCCCATGAAATATGCACGTATTGAAGTTAAACGATGCATAGACACGTTTAATATTGCCTCTGAAGAAGCAACTCGAATACCAAGAGAATACATTAGCCTGAATCGTTCCTTGAATTCAAATAAAGAAGGCTACGTAAAGCGATTTCCTTTGGGGGCCATTTTTGGCATTACCCCATTTAATTTCCCTTTAAACCTAGTCGCGCACAAAATCGCTCCAGCAATTGCTGCAGGCTGTCCAATCATCATAAAGCCTTCCCCTAAAACACCACTTATTGCTAAAAAACTGATTGATATTATCGCATCTTGTGGTGCTGAGCCTGATGCCGTTCAATGCATTGAGCTTCCTAATGACCAAGTAGCAGAATGGGTTAAAGATGAGCGCTTTAAATTAATTTCTTTTACGGGTTCTGCTGAAGTCGGTTGGAAACTCAAATCGATGGCTAACAAGAAAAAAGTAATTCTTGAGCTCGGTGGGAACGCCGGAGCGATTATTGCACCTACCGCTAATCTAAATCATGCTGCAAAACGTTGTACTGTTGGCGGATTTGCCTACTCCGGGCAAGTATGCATACACACTCAAAGAATTTACGTACACGAAAGCCAATTTGATCCCTTTATCAAAATTTACCTAAATCAAATTGCTAATTTAACAACGGGTAAACTTACTGAGGCCAGTACTGATTTCGGCCCGATGATTTCAGAAGAGGCCGCATCAAGAGTGCAAGATTGGATAGAAGAAGCAAAAAATGAAGGAGCAACCCTTCTGTTGGGCGGAAATAGAATGAATGATTTTATAGAACCTACGGTGATGACCAACACAAGTCCTGCAATGAAAATTGTTAAAGAAGAAGTTTTCGGACCAGTTGTAGTTGTTGAAAAATATAGCCAGTTATCTGATGCTATTGACGCAGTTAACGATACTGTTTATGGCTTACAAGCTGGTCTTTTTACCGACTCCAATGAGGAAGTTCAAATTGCTTTTAATCAACTACAAGTTGGAAGTATTATGATTAACGATGTACCCACCTTCAGAGACGACAACATGCCATATGGTGGAATAAAAGATTCTGGAACAGGACAAGAAGGGGTTAAATATGCCATTCTCGAGATGACAGAACCTAAATTACTTGTGACCTGACAGAACTGTATTTTCTATTTCCAATTCATTTAACTAGCGCTTATCAATGAAAAAATGTCTCTAAAGATCAAGCGTATACAATAAGCCCTAGATTATTGTCAGCATTAATTCCATATAATAAAACCATTTGCTGAAAACAGTTTACACCGTACATGAATAAAGAAATTTAAACAATTGTCTAACCCTTTTTGTTTTCATTTATAATTAGAAACAACTCAATGCACAATTAGAAACAATTAAAATGATTCTTCTCATTTCTTATATCGGTTAACATAGTTATTTTTGGTCCAATGAAAGAAAGCACTTCCAACTTTTTCGTACTACTAACAAAATTGACGTTAATCGCATTGATGCTCGTTGTAGTTGCTGGCGGTCTGGTAAGAATGACTGGAAGTGGCATGGGATGTCCTGATTGGCCAAAATGTTTTGGACAATACATTCCACCAACAAATATTTCTCAACTACCTGTTAACTACAAAACCATTTACGCTGAAAAAAGAAAGAAAAAAATAGCCCGTTTTGCAGACTTACTAGATAACATTGGATTAACTCAACAGGCAAGCGAGCTCAGAAATGACGACACCATTCTATTCGAGCAAAACTTTAGTGCGTTTAACACTTGGACGGAATTCATCAATCGTTTAATTGGAGCAATCTCAGGATTTTTAGTTTTAGGAGTATTTCTTTGTTCTTGGGCATATGTAAAAAACAAAAAATGGTTGATTTTTCTTTGTGGTATTCAATTAATCTTGTTGGCTTTTCAGGCATGGATGGGAGCCATGACTGTCGCCACAAATCTTACACCATGGGTGTTATCGATTCACATGATTACTGCCATCGTCCTCATTGCATTGCAAATAAAAATAATCCGTGTTGCCAGGGGTGAAGCCGCTAGAACGATTTTGACTAATAGTTATTTTTTTAAAGGTTTACTTTATTTTGGTATTGCAATAAGCACCATTCAAATATTGGCAGGGACGGATGTACGCCAATTAATTGATGGTTTGCACGGACATGTTTCAAGAGAAAACTGGATAGTTAGCCTAGGGTCTAATTGGTTCTTTCATAGATCATTTGCACTTGCCGTTCTTGCAATTAATGCTGGCCTATTTATCGTTAATTCGAAACGGAACATGCGACTGACAGAAGTAAACTGGCTAATGGCTATTGTTTTTCTGGAGGCATTAGCTGGAATGGGTATGGCCTACTTTGCTGTTCCTGCCATTCTTCAGCCCATTCATTTAGTTTTGGCCATACTAATGATTGCTATCCAGTTTCATTTAACTCATAAAATAAATTGCACAAAAAAATCCTGACCTCAAAAAGCCAGGATTTTCACTAAAATGGTAAAACAACTATTCGTTAATTAATTCTCTTTTCTTTCGATAATCTTTGATATCCGCTGCATCTCTTAAACCCTTCATAATACCACCATCAGCTCTAGCACGCAAATTTTCTTGTAAACTCGTTCTTTCGAAATCAAAATTTTCTTTCTTTTCAGTGACAGGGATGAACTGATCGACTAAGAGCAAGTACATACCTCCACTAGCCGCAATCGGCTCTGACAACACTCCTGGATGCATGGTGAAGGCAGTTCCAACTGCTACACCATCTTCTCTCGGATCATTACTCGTAGCATCCGATAAGTTTTTATTTTTAAAAGCCACGTCTTTGCCTTTAAGTACAGTGGCTGCTTGCCACTTTATTAGCACATCATTTAACGTAACCACATCCTTAACTTGTTCTGAGAGGTAATCCGCTTTCTTTTCATTAAGTAAATCCTCACGCATCAACGTTTTAGCTGTTTCAAGACTTGGCGCCCCTTCTGGAATCTTTTGTGTTAATTTCGCAACTATCAGCTTATGAGATTTGTTCATATAGAAATAATCTGAAATTTCATCTAGATCCGAATTAAAAACCCACTTTAAAATATTGTTGTTGTTTTCCAAATCTGGTGATTTCATCTGTGGTGCAGAAACCACAACATCCTGCTCACTTGTAACACCGAAAATAAACCCATTGGCTTTACAATAGTCATTAAAGTCATCTGCTTCTTTGGCAGCCTGAATAAAACGATACGCACTGTCTTTGTACATCCCAATGGTTTTATCCATAGGAATAATGTTCTTCTCAATAGTTGGTGCAATAATTCTTTTTGCATCATTTCTCTCCAATACTTCCATTACATGGTAACCAAAATTGGTTTCGACCACTCCTGTTTGACCTACAGCATTTGCAAATGCAAAATCTTTGAATGGCTCTACTAATTGTGCATCTTTATCAAAAGGACCGTATTCTCCATTATTTTGTGCTTTACCAGGATCATCAGAAACTGCCAATAATTCTTCAAAATTCTTTTTGGCTCTTAGCACTCTAAGAACACTATCTGCTCTCACTTTCGCTATATTTTTACCTGCATCACTTTGATCATCTCCAAAACCACAAAGAATGTGTCTCACTTTCGCCTCTGGTTCCATTTTAGATTCTAATATTTTTGCCAATTGATACGACGCTCCTAGTTGAAACGGTCCTACAACACTACCAACAGCTGCCTTTTGAATTAAGGTATCAATTGCTAATGGAAATTCATTTGGTTGACGGTAAGCCCCATTAAATGTACCTGCATCTGAATTATTAACCACGTATAACGAATCATCTTCCGGTTGCTTATTGGCAAAAGTTTCTTTAAGCTGTTCTATTTGGCTTTTAACAAAAGCAGAATCTTCTGAAGAAGGAATCACATTGATAGACACAAATTCAAGTCCTCGCGTTTCTTCTTTTTCATATTTTTTATCTTCCTTATGTTGCTCATAGTAAGTAGAAAAATCCTCGTCTGAAACGGTAACTAAAGAATCAGGAACAGTATTAAACGCCTTGTATACGTACTGTAGATTCACTTTTTCATTGGCTTCATTAAAATCACGTTGCGCCTCGTAATCTGTAACAATTACCCCTTTAGAAACCATACTTACGTATTTCGCAATGATGTTACTCCTACTTAATTCAGCTTCAATCTGCTCCCAATAGCCTCCGTCTTGATTTGCAAAAATAGGCAGCTTCTTACTTAATGAATCTTGGGAGAATTGCTTATTGGCATCCTGGAAGTATGGCAAATTCTTAATGTATTCAGCGATGGCAACACCATCTGTTCCTTGTTGTATAGCACTTAGCTCATCCGGTGTGGTAAATAATCCCAGCTTGTTGAGCTCTGTATTAAGCAAAGAATCATTAATCATCTGATTGAAGATTGCATTTCTTGCATAATCGTCAGGAATTTCTTGTTGATTTTGTCTGTACTGAAATTTCAGACGGTTCACTTTCTCTTCAAAATTCCATTGATTGGAGTAGATCGGCTCCCCGCGAAACATTCCAATAGAACTGCTATTTTGACCATTACCAAACAACGAAATAATTTGATCGTAAGGTGCAATGAAAAGAAGCATACCAACCCCAATTACAATCAGTAATAGTGTCGACTTCTCTCTAATTTTTCCAATTAATGCCATAATTACATACTAAATAAGGAGCGCGAATATACCACACTATTTCGATATTAAAAAATCCAAAAAACACTTTATACTATGCGCACCGCAACTGCTTCTGGCAAACAATCAGTTTTTCCTTTTTACTATGACTTTAACCAAATTTATTCTGTGATTGGATACGTCTATAATTTGGATACTAAAATCTTCCATTTCTACCACTTCCTGAGCATTAGGAATGTCTTGCGTAACACTAATAATGAAACCCGCTAACGTTTCGTATTTCTCTGATTCTGGAATTTTGATTTTATATTTCTCATTTAAATAGTCTATTTCCATACGTGCGGAAAAGACAAAACTGCCGTCTTCCTCCACTTTCTCAATCAGCTCTTCATAATCATGCTCATCCTCTATCTCGCCAAAAATTTCTTCCATGATGTCTTCCGTAGTAATCATACCTGAAGTTCCTCCAAATTCATCCACGATAACTGCAATACTTCTATTGTTTTCCAAAAGGTCATTCAGTGCTTTGTCTACCGTTATTGTTTCCGGAATAATGTTAATTGGGAGCAAGATAGACTTGATACTTTCTGGTTTTTTCAATAATTCAAATGAATGCGTGTAGCCTATGATATTATCAATGTTATTTCGATAGACCA